>WBZP01000671.1_pt1 | contig 34576 bp, 32 predicted proteins | sample 5204301 | NCBI WGS metagenome assembly WBZP01 (sample SAMN12412401, study PRJNA552823) | activated sludge metagenome | isolation source: activated sludge from nitrification reactor of wastewater treatment plant... | place: USA: Pennsylvania | collected 2017 | reverse complement strand
CTGGAGGAGTTTCAGGCCCGCATCGACCGTTTGATTCGAGAGGTTAAGGCCACACCGCCGGCCAAGGGGTTCGAGGAAGTGATGGTGGCGGGAGAACCCGAATTGCGCGCCGAACGGGAGCGCCGGCTCCGTGCTGCGCCCGGGCGACGTCCTCCTCGAGCTCGGCGGGCAGAAGATCGACGCGCAGGGCCGCTACGAGCACCCCACGTACGGCAAGATGCTCATGGCCCTGCTGTTCACGGACGGCCGGCGGCCGGGCGACACGCTCGTCGCCCGCGTGCTGCGCGACGGCCAGAGGCTGGAGCTGCCGCTCACCCTGCAGCGCATGTCGCCCGACGAGGAGAAGGTCCCGCCCTACGAGTTCGGCCGCGGCCCCGGCTACGTCGTGGTGGGCGGCCTCGTCTTCCAGGAGCTGACGCGCCAGTACCTCGGCGCGTGGGGCGACTGGGCGCGCCGCGCGCCGCCCCGCCTCCTCGTCGCGATCGACCGGGAGGGCGCTCTCCCCGACCCAAAGTCGCCGCGGATCATCCTCCTCTCGAGCGTCCTGCCGGACCCGGCGAACCTCGGCTTCCAGGAGCTTCGCGACCAGATCGTCGCGAAGATCGACGGCCGGCCGATCGGCTCGCTCGACGACGTGCGCGAGGCGGTCCGCCACGCGCAGGGGGCCTTCCACGTCATCGACCTCGCGCCGGGCCAGGGCGCCGCCCGCGTGGTGATCGCCGTCGACGAGGCCCGCGCGGCGGCGGCCCGCCTGCAGTCCGCGTACGGCCTCGAGCGCCTCGACTCCGCCGACGCGCCTCTCGATCCGGCCGCGCCGGCCGGTGGTCAGACCGCCACGGGAACCAGCCGCAACTGATCCGTCGGTATTAGGCGCCCGCCGCAACCGCAGGGCTAGAGTAGCCGGCGGAGGCGCATCATGAAGCTCTCGGAACGTCTCGCGCGGCTCGGCACGGAGACCGCGTTCGAGGTGCTCGTCCGCGCGCGGGCGCTCGAGGCCCAGGGCCGCAACGTCGTCCACCTCGAGATCGGCGAGCCCGATTTCGACACGCCGTCACACATCACCGACGCCGCGGTCGCGGCGCTCAAGAGCGGGGTCACGCACTACGGGCCGGCCGCGGGCCTGCCCGACCTGCGCCAGGCGGTGGCGGAGGAGTCGACCGCGCGGCGCGGCGTCAAGGCGACGCCGGAGATGGTCGTCGTGACGCCGGGCGGCAAGCCGATCATGTTCTACGTGATCCTCGCCCTCGTGGACCCGGGCGACGAGGTCCTCTACCCGAACCCCGGCTTCCCGATCTACGAGTCGATGATCCGCTTCATCGGCGGCGTGCCGGTGCCGGTGCGCCTCCTCGAGGAGAAGGGCTACGCCCTCGACGTCGACCAGCTCGTCTCGAAGATCACCGCGAAGACGAAGCTCATCATCCTCAACTACCCGCACAACCCGACCGGCGGGATCATCCCCGAGAGCGGCCTGCGCGCGGTGGCCGACGCGGCCGCCCGCCACGGCATCCCGGTGCTCGCCGACGAGATCTACTCGCGCATCCTCTACGACGGCCGGCACGTCTCGATCGCGGCCATGCCCGGCATGGAGCCGCACGCGATCGTCCTCGACGGCTTCTCGAAGACGTACGCGATGACCGGCTGGCGCCTCGGCTACGGCATCATGCCGGCGCCCCTCGCGCAGGTCGTGGCCAAGCTGCAGACGAACGCGGTCTCCTGCACCGCGAGCTTCACGCAGCTCGCCGGCGTCCAGGCGCTGCGCGGCGACCAGTCGTCGGTCGACTCGATGGTCGCGGAGTTCCGCCGCCGCCGCGACGCGATCGTCGACGGCCTGCGCCAGATCCCCGGCTTCAAGTGCCCGCGGCCGAAGGGCGCCTTCTACGTCTTCCCGAACATCGCGGGCACCGGCTTCTCGGCGAAGGCGCTCGCCGACCGCCTCCTCGACGAGGCCGGCGTCGCCTGCCTCTCGGGCACCGCCTTCGGCGAGTGGGGCGAGGGCCACCTGCGCTTCAGCTACGCGAACAGCCTCGACAACATCCAGGAGGCCCTCCGCCGGATCAAGGGCTGGATCGTGAAGTAGCGCTCAGGGCGAGGCGTCGGCGCTCGCGGTCGACGCGACGCGCCATCGCAGGACACGGACCGCGGCGTCGGGAGGCCCCTCGACGGTCGGGCGCAGGACGGCGCCGTAGACGTCCTCGATCCCGGGGAGGAGGCGCACCTCGACGAGGCCGCCCTCGGGCAGGCGCTCTCCCGGATCGACGATCAGCGTGCGGCGGACGTCGTCGTAGGCGAGCCGCGCGCGGGAGAGCTCGCGCGGGGCGGCGCTCCCGCGGACGGCGAACACCCGCACGCGTCCCTCGAAGGTCTCCTCGTCCATGTAGGCGCTCCACTGCACGAGCAGCCGGCCGTCGCGGGCCGACACGGCCTCGTCGGCGAGGGGCAGCGTGAAGACGACGTCGGGGTGCGGGTCGGGCCGCAGGCGCGGCCCGCTCCAGACGAACGTCTGAGGCGGGGCGAGGGCGACCGAGCGCGCGCGGAGAACCGTGCGCCCGTCGGCCGCCTCGACCGTTCCGACGACCTCGAGCCACTGCGTCGTGTCGCGCGCGAGGTCGGGGTCGAGGCGGAACCCGCGGCCGGCCGGCCGCCGGCCCACCACCCACACGGCGTGGCGCCGCGACTTGATCACCCACCCGCCGCGGGGCGCGGACCCCGTGAGGTCGCCGAACAGGTTCCGGCCGCGGAACTTGCCGACGACGCGGACGACGCGCCCGGCGAGAGCGCCCGGGGTCTCGACGAGGGCCCGCACGGTGACCGTGCGCGCCTCGGCCGCCGGCGCCGTGTCCCGCTCGGGGCCCTCGAACTGCCAGAACGCGATCGCGGGGACGGCCTCGCCGCCGGGCCCCGCGGTCCGCCGCACGACGCCCGTCAGCTCGACCTCCTCGCCGGGCCAGTCGCGGGCCGCCGCGCGCACGACCGCCGCGATCTCCGGCTCCGGCACGGCCGGCACCCGCGCGTCGCCGTCGACGAGCGCGAGCGAGGCCCCCTCCCGCGCGTCGACGAGGCCGCGCACGCGGACCGCGCGGCCCTCCAGGAGCGCCGCGTTCGCGCCGAGCTCGGCGAGCGGCACGTCGATCGGGGGGCCGTGCAGCGCCTCGTAGACCGCCGACGCCGGCAGGGCGGGGCGCCCGAGCGCCTTCCGCGCGACGTCGGCCGCGAGGCGCACGTCGGCCGCCACGTCGGGCGGCACCAGGTCGGCGCGCACCTGCGCGCCCATGAACGCGGCCGAGCCGCTCGCCGGCATCGGCGCGTCGGTCGACGGCCCGCTCACCAGCGTCGCGCGCAGGTCCGGCAGGAAGCCGCGCACGACGGCGGACCCGGTGCGGGTGAGCCACGCGGCGTGGGGCAGCGGCACGAACTCCCAGGCCCCGCGCGCCTCGCCCCGCAGCTCGAGGCGCAGCACGCCCTGCGACTCGGCGCGCAGCGTGCGCACGCGCGCGAACGGGACCTCGAGCGCGCGCCGGCAGCCGAGCTCGCCGGGCGCGCCTTCCCACTCGAGGACGCGCCGGTTCGGGTCGAGGACGAGCGTGCCGCCGTCCGGCCGCTGCGGCTCGCCGTGGGCGAGCCGCAGGCGCACGACGCCGGCCGCGTCCTCCACGAGCCAGTCGGGCCCGGCCTGGGCCTCCTCGGGCGCCGGGCCCGGGGTCGACAGAGCGAGCGCGAGAACCAAAGAAATGGACACTGCCGGATCTCTGTGCGCATACAGTGGTCCCCGGCGGGCCCGCCGTCAAGCGCCGGGCCGGTCGGGGGGGCGGCCGGCGGGCGTCGCCCCCGGCCGGGGTGTACGATCGCGCCGGGACCACGAGGAGGCTGCCGTGCCGAGCGCTCTCGTCCGCAACGGCCGCGTCGTGACCGCGACCGCGAGCTTCGACGCCGACGTCTACGTCGACGCCGGCCGGATCGCCCTCCTCGGCCAGGGCCTGAGCCTGCCGGCCGACACGGTCGTCGACGCCTCCGGCTGCCTCGTGATGCCGGGCGGCGTCGACGTCCACACCCACCTCGACATGCCGGCGGGGGAGATCGCCTCCGCCGACGACTTCGAGACCGGCACCCGCGCCGCGGCCCTCGGCGGGACGACGACGGTCGTCGACTTCGCGACGCCGGAGCGCGGCCAGTCCCTTCTCGCGGCGCTCGACACCTGGCGGGCGAAGGCCGAGGGTCGGGCGGTCGTCGACTACGGGTTCCACATGGCGCTTCGCGAGGTCGCCGACTCGACCCTCGCCGACATGGCCCGCCTCGCCCGCGACGAAGGCGTCACCTCGTTCAAGGCCTACCTCGCGTATCCCGGCGTCCTCCAGGTGGACGACGGCGCGTTCTTCCGCGCGCTCGGCGCCGCCCGCGAGTGCGGGGCGCTCACCCTCGTCCACGCCGAGAACGGCGGGGTCATCGACGTCCTCGTGAAGCGCGCCCTCGCCCGCGGCGACACCGCCCCGCGCTTCCACGCCCTCACGCGGCCGCCGGCGGTCGAGGCCGAGGCCACGGCCCGCGCCATCGCCCTCGCCGAGATCGCGGGGGGGCCCCTCTACGTCGTGCACCTCTCTTGTGCGCCGGCCCTCGCCCACGTGGCGGCGGCGCGCGATCGCGGGCTCCCGGTCCAGGCGGAGACCTGCCCGCAGTACCTCTTCCTCTCGACGACCGACTACGACCGCCCCGGCCTCGACGGCGCGCTGTACGTGATGTCGCCGCCGCTGCGCGAGGCGTCGGACCAGGACGCGCTGTGGCGCGGCCTCGCCGGAGGGGACCTCCAGGTGGTCGCGACCGACCACTGCCCGTTCACGGTCGCCGACAAGGCGCGCGGCCGCGGCGACTTCTCGAGGATCCCGAACGGCGCGCCGGGGATCGAGACGCGTCTGATGCTCCTATGGGACGGCGGCGTCCGGGCCGGGAAGATCGACGAGAACCGCTTCGTGGATCTCGTCTCGACCGGCCCGGCCCGCGCCTTCGGCCTGTGGCCGCGCAAGGGCGCGATCGCGGTCGGCTCCGACGCCGACCTCGTCGTCTGGGACCCCGAGCGCGTGACGCGGCTCTCGGCGCAGACCCTCCACATGCGCGTCGACTACAACCCCTACGAGGGCCGGCTCGTCCACGGCGGCCCCGTCGCCGTCTTCTCGCGCGGCGAGCTCGTCGTCGAGCGCGGCGAGTGGAAAGGCCGCCCGGGCCGCGGGGAGTTCCTGAAGCGCGGCCACGGCGCGCCTCGACCGGTGTAGGCGGAGCCCACGACTGACGCCGGAGCGGCGGCGGCCGCGCCCGATCGCTCACTCCTCGCCGGCGTCGACCCGCTGCACGACCCGGAGCGTGACCTCGCCGAAGCGCAGGATCCGCCGGCCACGGTGATCACGGGAGAACTCCTCGGCGTCGGCCAGGGTTGCGAGCGGGATGAGCTCGCGACCCATCGGACCGAGAACGTCCGAGCCGACGACGTAGTGGGCCCTTCTCGCGTCGATCCGGCGCACGTCGTAGAAGTCGGTGACGGCGACCGTCACGATCTCCTTCGCCGTGCGTCCGGGAGCGTACTTCGGCAACTGGAGCAGGTAGCTGAACAGGTCCTTGGCCCCGTCGAAGTGCGCGGCCGCCCCGCCCTGCCACACGACCGTCGCGACCCACTGCGGGTACTTCGCGACGAACATGCCGCACACCGGGCAGCGGTCGCCCGCGCGCGGCGCCGGCGCCGAGACCGCGGCCGCCCCGCCCGGCGCCTTCGCCGGGGGGGCGGCGGCGGCCCACACGCTCAGCCCCAGGAGCGCGGCCCGCATCACTTGGGCGCGTCCTTCTCGTCCCGCTTCCGGAGCCGCTCCGCGTTCGTCCTGAGGTAGCGGGACACCGACTCGGCCACGTCCGTGTAGGCGGCCAGCAGCGTCTTGTCGAAGTCGGCGATCTCGCCGCCGTTCGCTGCCATGGCGCGCGCCGCCGCCTCGGGCGTGCTGTAGGCGACCTTGCTGCGCCGCGTCATCACCCCGCGGATGGAGCTGCCGACGAGGTAGGTCGCTCTTTCGGCATCCGTCAGCGGCATCGGGTCCCCTCCCGCCGCGTTGTCGCCGACCCAGATGGCCTTCGGGACCTTGCCGAGGTGCATCGTGAGGCTCGTCACCGCGCACCGGAGCGAGCACAGCGGGTCGACGCTGTCGTCCGCGTAGTGGATCAGCATCCGCGTGTGATGGAAGCGGCGCCGGTCCATCCCGCAGTAGTTGCAGGAGGGGTACTTCTCGATGTCGTTCACCTGTGGCGCCGGGTCCGCAGCCTTCAGCGCGGGAGCCTGCGGGGCCGGCGCCGCGCCACCGGACGCCGGTGACTGGGGTTCCGCCGCGAGGGCCAGGGGACTTGCGAGGGTCAGACCCATCACTCGGACGACCTGCCGACGTTCCATGAGCTTCGATCTCCTTCTCTCGTGCCGGGCCGGATCTCGGCGCCGGCGGGTCCGGTCAAGGGAACAGGGCGACGTGGGATCTGGCGAGTGTCACGCCGGCGACGACCACGGCCAGGGCGTAGCCGATCGCCGCCATCGCGGCCCACGGGCGACGGACCGGCGGCAGCGCGGGGCGCAGGTCCGGCACGCGTGAGGCGAGCGCCGAGCACAGGAGCCCGACGCTGGCCGAGGCCGCGAGGAACAGGGGCACGTAGATCGCGTAGCCCAGGTGGCCGTACTCCGACTTCAGGATGCAGAAGGGGCAGTGGTGCAGCGCGTCGTCGTAGGCGGCGGGGGCGACGAGCGACACCACTCCGGCGATCCCGGCCGGGAACGCCGCGACGCCGACGACGCCGGCGAGGCCGGCCGCCCAGGCCCGATCAGGCCGCACGGCAGCGAGGGCGCCGGCGCCGATCGCCAGGCCGAGGGCGCCCAGGAACAGGGCCGCGGCCGGCCCGGGCGGCAGGGCGGCGAGGCTCCCGGACAGCGTTCGCGCCTCCGGCGCGAACGTGCGCGCGCAGCACGACGTGACGACGTCGGGCTCGAGGCCGGCGAAGTACCACCAGTCGAGAAGAGCCGCGGCGGCGAAGAGCGGGGCGAGGCCGAGCACGAGGCCGTACTTCAGCCGGGTGAGCGGGTACGTGGGCACGCGGGTGTCCAGGCGGTCGAGGGCCAGCCACCCGGCCGCGGCGAAGAACGTGACGATGCGCGCGACGAGGGCGGGGAACCCGTACGCGTCGGCGTTCAGCGTCCCGACCGCGCACATCGCGCCCGAGAGCAGCGGGGCCAGCCGGTCGGCGGTGAAGGCGAAGACCGGGAGCATCAGCAGCTCCAGGCCCATCAGGAGCGCGACGAGGGTCGAGACGAGGTGCGTCCGCTTCTCGAGATCCAGCTGCCGCGCGTCGGCTCGGCGCAGGTCCCACTTCCTCGCGATCGCGAGGCTGAAGGGGACGACCGCCAGCGCGCCGAGCGCCTGGAGGCACGAGACGAGGAGGAGCGCCAGGACCGGCGGCTGCAGGAGCACCTAGCGGTCCTCGACGATGCGCCCGTCGCGCAGGACGACCGTCCGCTCGACGACGGCCGACCCCGTGATCGCCGGGTCGTGGCTGCTCAGGAGGATCGACTTCCCCTCCGCGGCCAGCGACTCGACGATGGAGAGGAACTGCGTCGTCAGGGAGGAGTCGAGGTTGGCGGTCGGCTCGTCGGCCAGGAGGACCGCCGGAGCGTTGACGAGCGCGCGCGCGATGGCGACCCTCTGCCGCTCGCCGCCCGAAAGGCGCTCGACCGGTGTCGACGCGCGATGGCCCACCTTCAGGCCCTCCAGGAGGTCGGCCGCCCTCGCGTGAAGGGCCCGCCAGTCGCCTCCGAGCGGGTAGGCGGGGACCATCACGTTCTCCAGGGCGGAGAGCCCCCGGATGAGGTTCAGGTCCTGGAAGACGAAGCCGAACGTGACGCGGCGCAGCGAGGTGAGGAACCGCTCCGGATACGACGACACGTCGAGGCCGTCGAGGCGGACGCGTCCCTCGGTGGGCCGCGTCATGCCGCCGATGATCGAGAGCAGGGTCGTCTTTCCCGACCCGCTCGGCCCGCTGAAGACCGTGAGCTGGCGGGCGGGGATCGCCACGTCGATCCCGTCGAGGGCCCGCACCTCCGTCGGCAGCCCCTGGTCGAACGTCTTGCGCACGCCGGAGAGCTCGATCGTCCTCACCCGCGGATCACCGAATCGGGCTCGGCGACGGCCGCGCGCCAGACCGGCACGAGGACCGCCGCCGTGTAGGGAACGACGCTCAGGACGAACAGGGTGACGATCCGAAACGCGTCGGGAGCGGGCGCCAGGGCCATGCGTGGCCGCAGGACGGTCCACCCCCGCAGCGCTCCGCCGAAGAGATCGGCGGGCCCGTGGAAGACGAGCATGTAGGCGGCGAGGTACCCGAGGCCGAAGGCGGTGGCCGACAGGACCGCGCCCTCCCACGCCTTCATGCGCATCACGTCGCCCGCGTCCCAGCCGACGGCCTTGAGGATCGCGATCTCGCGGGCCTCGTCGGCCGACAGCCCCGACGCGCGGTCGAAGGCGAAGAGCGCGAACGCGCCGACCACGCTCGTGAGCACGACGAGGACGAGGCCCTCGCGCCAGCCGAACACGGAGGCGTAGGTCCGGGCCACGTCTTCCCGCACGATGGTCCGCACGTCGCGCAGCCGGGCCGCGGACTTCGCCGCCACGGTGCGATGCTCCGCGGGATTGGCGACCTCGAGCGCGATGTCCGTGAAGTGCCCCGCGGGATGGTCGACGAGCTTGCAGAAGTCGGCTTCGCTCAGCAGGACGAGGTCAGCCGTCAGCGCCTCCGATTCCTCGGGCAGGATCTCCGAGACCTCGAGGAGCATGACCCACTTGAAGGAAAGGGCCGGACCCGGGCCTTCGGTCGCGGCGCCGTCGACGGCGTCGCCGGTCGTCACGAAAGCGATGCGCTCGCCCGCGCGCACCCTCCGCTCGCGAGCGACCGCCGCGCCGAGCCGCACGTGCCCGTCGCGCAACGCCCGGCCGCTGCGGGCGGGCGGCACCATCACGGTCAGGGTCGTCTCGAGGACCGGATCGTAGTAGTACCCCCAGAGACGCCCCTCGACCGACTGCACGCCACGCAGGCCGGCCAGCGCGGCCACGTAGGAGGCCGGGATCGGCGCGAACCGCCCGGCCTGCGTCCGCTGAACCAGCACGGCCGGCGAGTCGCGCAGGGCGAGCGCCGCCTCGCGCCGCACGGAGTCGGCATAGAGCATGACCGACGCGACGAGCGCCACCACGCCGGCATACACGAGCACGAGCGCGGTCGTCCGGGCGCGCCGACGCGCGAGCGCAGACAGCGCGAAGTCAGCGAGGGATCGCTGGCGGTTCAGCCACGGCCGCATCGATGGTTCTCGTGGGGGTGGGTGGGCCGACGAGCGAGCCGCCTCTCGAATGGTCGAATGCTCCCGGGTGATCCTGCATGCTGCTGAACGCGTCCGCCTGGGTGAGATGACGGGTCGCCGGCGCCTCGCCGAAGAGGCACAGATCGGTGAGGAGGAGCGATCTCGCGAGCTGGCGATTCCGTTCGACACTCCCCGAACGCTGTCGCCGCAGTCGCACCCCGTCGGCGCACGTCGAGACCAAGCACGCCCCGAGCAGCGCGAGCGCCAGACAGGCGCGGTCGCTGCGTCTCGCGGGTAGCGTTCGTGGCACGGCGGCCGGTCGTAGCGAAGCTCTTCGCTCGGGAATCAGATGAAGCGCCGGGGCGCCGCCAGGAACTGGCTTCGGCACCACTCGCCGCAGAAGTAGTAGGTTCGCCTGTCGTAGACCGCCTCGAGCGTCTGCCCCTTGACGGGCACGACCGTCATGCCCCCGGACACCTTCAGGGGTCTCGTCGACTCAGCCACGGTGAACAACGCGAAGGGGCTGCCATCGGCGTTCCGCGGGAGGACGTACTCGAACACGCCCCATGGGCCGGAGAAGTCGACCACCTCGGCGTCGGGAGCCAGGACGAAGGCGACGGGGATCTTCCCTTCGGCCGGCACGGCCAGCGGTGCCGTGAGTCGGCCGTCGGGGACCGGGCCAGGGTCCTTCACGGCCTGACCGGCCAGCGCTGCCCTGCCGGGCGGAACCGTTGCGGCGACCGTGGCGGTCAGGGAGCACTTCAGCATCCGTCGGCGCTGCATGATCCTCCGCGCGTCCAATTGGGACGAAGACGAACATCTTGGCTCGATTGCCGCGCTGGCCGGGCGCGACAAGTTGTCGCAGGCCAGCCCCGGGTCTCAGAACGAGCCGACGAGGCCGACCCGGAACGTGCGCGGCGGCGAGGGGTGCGTGTGGATGTCGTCCACGCCATCGGTCGGCTCGCCGGGGAGCCGCGACGTGTAGGAGTAGTCGATGTCCGAGACCTTCGCGTCGAGCAAGTTGAAGACGCTCGCCTGGATGGACCATCCGGGCTTGAGCAAGAAGGAGACGTCGGCGTTCACCAGCGTCGAGGCCTTCGAGCGCACGGAGTCGTCCTCGATCAGGGGTCTCGGCCCGAAGAAGCGCACGCGCAGGCTCCCCGACCAGCGGCCGGCGTCGTGGACGGCGGCGCCCGCGGCGAAGACACCCTCGATCGCACCCGGGATGCGGTCCCCCGCCGGGTCGTCGTCGGTGAAGCGGGCTCGCGAGAAGGCGTAGCTCGCGTCGAGCTTCAGCCAGTCGCGCGGCGCGTAATCGGCGGTCAGCTCGATTCCCCGGCGCCGGCTCGGCCGGCTGGCCTCGGTCGTGCCGGCGTCGCCGACGAAGAGCAGCTCCGAGTCGAGGTCGAGCTGCCAGAGCGCGGCGGTGGCGTGGAGCCCCTTCACGGCGAGGGTCCGCAGGCCGAGCTCCGCGCCGCGCGCGCGCACGAGCGGGTCGACCCGTTCGGCCGGCTCGCCGGTCGAGGGATCGACGGTGATCGTGGCCCCGCGGGCGTCGTTGCTGTGGAAGCCCCAGCCGTAGCTCGCGTACAGCTCGGTCCTCGACCAGGGCCCGAGGGCCAGCGAGAGCTTGGGGCTCGGGCGCGTCGCCGTCTCCTCGCCGGAGTTGCGGGGATCGCTCGAGTCGACGTCGAAGCGGTAGGCGTCTCCGCGCAGGCCGACCACCGTCCTCACCTTCGGCGCCCACTGGGTGTCGGCCTGCACGTACGCCGCCGCGCTCGCCTGCCGCACGTCGTCTTGGCGGACCGTGGAAAGGCGCGCGCGCCCCGCCGTGCGGTAGAGGCCCACCGGAGCGACGTCGTCGAAGCGGAGCTGGGTTCCGATCGTCAGTTCGGTCGGACGCGCGGTTCCCCCGATCACCCAGAGCCGGCTGGCCGATAGCCCGCCGAGCCAGCGGTCGTCCCGCTGCTCGAACTGGTCGCCGTTCTCCGGGTCGTCGAGGAAGTAGGTGAAGTTCGAGAAGAGGTCGAGGCCGTACTCGGAGACGAAGCCCTCGACCCGGGTGACGGAGCGCGCCGTCCCGCGCTGCCAGGCCGCGACCAGGGAGTGCCGGTGCGAACGGCCGCCGTCCGTCGGGTCGATGTTCCCGAAGCGCGAGATCTCTCCGCGGTCGATGGCCCGCTGCGGCACCTGGTCCGTCGAGCTCCACTTCGCGTCGTAGAAGAGGCCGGTCAGGCTGAAGCCGCTCCGGGCGCTGCCCTGGCTGTAACGCACCACGCCGTTGACCTTCCGGAAGTCGTCGGGCCGCACCCACGGGCCGTCGTTCCGCTCGAGCTCGAAGGCCGCCAGGAGGTGCCCCTGCCCGAGGCTCGGCGAGGCCGCGAGGAGCACCCGTCCGAAGCCGTCCTCGCCGGCCTCGGCCTTCGCGATCGGCCGGTCGAGGACGTTCAGGTAGTTCATGTGAACGGCGCCCGCCGCCGAGAAGTCGCCCTCGTCGGCGAACGACGTCCCCTTCTTGTACTGGATGCCGCCGACCAGCTCGGGAATGACGAAGTTGAGGTCGGCGTAGCCCTGGCCGTGGCCGTTCGTCGGGAGGTTCACGGGCATCCCGGCCACGGAGATCGCGAGGTCCGTGCCGTGGTCGATGTTGAAGCCCCGGACGTAGTACTGGTTCGCCTTGCCCTCGCCGCTGTGCTGGCTGACGATGACGCCCGGCACGCGCTCCGCGAGGTCGCCGGGCCGGGCGACGGGACGATCCTCGATCTCGGACGCGGTGACCACACCGCTCGACGCCGTGCTCGCGATGCCGAGGAGCTCCTCGCCGCTCGCCGCGGACGAGAGGTCGCGGAACGTCGCTCTCGCCGTCACGATCACCTGGGTCGTCAGGCGGAGCTGGAGAACACCGTCCACACGAGTCTCTTCGCCGGCCCGTACCTCGACGTCGTGAGACCGCGAAGCGGCGAAGCCCGGCAGGCGGAACGACACCTCCCAGCGCCCGGGGGCCACGCCGTCGAGGCGGTATGTTCCGGCCGCCGTCGTCGACGCGGTGAGCGGCGAGCCGCCTCCTTCAGGCCGCGCCTCGACCGACACACCGGAGAGAAGGGCCCCGGCGGGATCGTGGACGGTGCCCGCCACGGAGCCGCGACCGGTGTCGGCGGCGGCCGCGCCGGCGGCCGCGACCAGGCCGAGCGACCCCAGCAGCACGGAGGCGTAGCGCGCCATTCGTAGTCCGCTCACAGAGCATCCTCCTCGATCCTGCGGTATGAAATCTGGGCCGATTGTACTACGCATCCGTCCGGTTTCACCATTGACGCTCGGCCCTCGGCGGTAGGAAAGTTCTCAGCGAAGTAATACCGGACGGAGGCGCCCCCCCGGCGCCGTGCCGCCGGGCCGCCAGGGAGGGCGACGAAGATGAAGCGCGGAACCGCGAGGCGTCGGCCGAGGGTCCTTCGGCCGTTCCTGCTGTCGACCATCCTGGGTGCGTCGTTCCTTCCCCCAGCCACGGCCGAGGCGCCGCGTCCTGCCTCGCCGCCGGCCCGGGCCGCCGCGGGGGCCGACGCGTCCGCTCATTCGACGGAGGGTGCGTCCGAGCCCGCGGACCCGGAGTCTCGCCTCCGCTTGTCCGAGCACCTGACGGTGACCGCCGCGAAGACGGAGACACCGGCCGAGCGGCTGCCCGTGACGGCCTACACGGTCGGGGAGGCGCAGATCGAGGCGCAGGGCAGCCACTACATGGGCAACTTCGGCGAGCTCCTGCGAGACGTTCCGGGCGTCCACGTCGCGCAGTACTACCCCTGGGGCCCGCCCTGGGTCCACCTGCGCGGCACCGGCTACTTCATCGGACGGACGGCCTACCTCATCGACGGCATCGCGGTCACGCCCTTTCTCTCGCCGACGGTCAGCAACGCCGACATCGAGCGCGTGGACGTCGTGCTGGGGCCGGCCTCGGCCCTTTACGGAGCCAACGCCGCGGGCGGGGCCGTGAACGTCGTGACGAAGTCGGCGGAAGACCGCCCGAACGCGGCCGAGCTCGGGCTGGGAGCCGGCTCTTTCGGAACGTACCGTCCCCATGCCGTGGTGAGCGGACGGCGCGACGGCTTCCACGCCTACCTCTCGTACAACGGCGACTACTCCGAGGGCTACGCGATGAAGCCGGTCGACGGCATGGTCGAGCTCTACGGCCTGAAGAAGACGCAGTACCTGTGGGACGCCTCGCTCGAGCCCAACGACTACCGCTACTCGTACGGCATGGCGAAGCTCGGATGGCGCAGCCCGGGCGGCGTCTCGGTCGTGGGAACCTACAACGCCGAGTGGCTCTACCTCTACGGCGGCCAGCCCGGAATGATCCTCAACGACGACGGGCGGCAGGGCGTCGGATCGCTCCGCTTCGCCGCGCCGGTCGGTCCCTCGACGAAGGTGACCGTGAGCCTCGGGCGGCAGGACTTCGATCGCCCGCAGCTCTACATCAAGGGGCTCTCTCTCAAGAACGGCGCGGTCGCGCTCGACACGACCCCGTCGACCCGGAGCGAGTGGACCACCTACCGCCTCCCGGTGGAGGCGCAGGTCGACCACGTCTTCGCCGGCCGCCACACCGTGACCGGCGGCTTCTTCTGGAGCCGCGAGGGCGAAGTTCGTGAGGACTACGCGCGCGCGACGGACCTGCGCACCTCGAAGTCGGACTACACGACGGACCAGACGGCGTTCTACGTTCAGGACCAGAGCGCTTTCCTGGACGGGCGACTCTCGCTCCTCGCCGGCCTGCGCTGGGATTCCTGGCGGTTCCACGACATCTTCGATCAGGCGTCGACGAACCAGACGCCCCCGGCGATCGAGAAGCAGCACACGACCTATCGGGTCGGGGCGAAGTACCAGATCTCGCACTCGGCCTCGGTGCGCAGCTCGTTCGGCACGGCGTTCTGGCCCGGCACCGCTCTCTGGTTCTTCCGGAACGTCAGCACGGGGATGACCTGGCGCGAGGCGAATCCCGGACTCGAACCGGAGACGACCTGGATGGCGGACCTCGGCGTCGACCTTCGCATCGCCCGGACGCAGACGGTGCTGGGCGCGACTCCGTACGTCGGCCGGATCAGCGACATGGTCTCCTACCGCTACGACGTGAACCCCGCCGTCGCGGGCGGGACGATCATCCGCAGCCTGAACCTGGGCCAGGCGCGGATCTACGGGCTCGAGCTTCTGGCCGAGCAGCGCCTCGCCGAGGGCCTGACGTTGTCGGGAACGTTGACGCTCAACCGCTCGCGGCTGCACGATTCGGGCGCCAACACGGGTCACCAGCTTCGCAACGCTCCGGATCACTTCGGGTCGGTGAGCCTGACCTACGCGAAGCCGGCTCTCGTGAGCGCGCAGGCCACCCTCCGGTTCTCGGACGACCGCTACTACGACGACGAGAACACCGACCTGCCGTACTTCCACATGGGGGCCTACCAGACCGTCGACTTGAAGCTGTGGAGATCGTGGCAGCCCTCGAAGAAGCTCGCGATCACTACGGCGATCTCCGGCATCAACCTCTTCGACGAGCAGTACGCGACCGAGATCGTCTACGTCCACCCCGGCCGCACGATCCAGGCGGACGTCACCGTCCGGCTGCCCTTCTAGCGAGATCCGACGGGCGGGTGGGGCCGAAGTGCCGTCCCCGCCCGCGCGCCGAGCCATGGTCCGATCCCGCCGGGCGTCTGCGTCGGCCGGTCTCGCCCTCGTCGCGGCGGCGCTTCTGCCGTTCGGCTGTCGCAAGTCCGAACGCGCCTCGGCGCCCGAGCCGGGCCGGTTGACGATCGCCATCGGCCGGGACTTCTTCGACGGCCCCGACAGCCGTTCCTTCGTCCACGGCTCGACCCAGACATGGGAGGGCCTGACGGACCTCGGCGACGATCTCGAGGCAAGGCCTCGGCTCGCCGAGTCCTGGAAGAGCGGTGAGGACGGCCGGCTCTGGACGTTCCGGCTCCGCCGCGGTGCGCGCTTCCACGATGGCTCGCGCGTGGATCCCGGCGACGTGGTCGCGAGCATCGACCGCATCCGAAGGAACCCCAGGTACGACCCCGCCGGGGTCTACCGGGCCGTCGTGGACGTCTCGGTGCACGGCAAGGACGAGGTCGAGTTCCGCCTCCGGGAGCCCTCTCCCTCCTTCCCGAACCTGGTCGCCTACTACTCGAGCCCCGTGCTCGAGCCCTCCACCTTCGGACCGGACGGGACACTCACACGACTCGTCGGAACCGGACCCTATCGCCTTGTCGAGGTGCGCCGCGGCGAGGCGGTCGTGACCGGGCGTTTCGACGGGTACTGGGGGCCCCGCGCAGCCTACGACCGAGTGACCTTCCGCACGATACCCGACGCCCGGACGCGGATCGCCGCCCTGCTCGGGGGCGAGGCGGACGCGGTCGCCGACGTCGGCGCGATCCTGCCCACCCAGGTCGCGGACCTGCAAGAGGAGCGGAGCGTGCGCGTGGGCGAGAGGGAAGTCGCCACCACGCACTACATCTTCTTCAACTGCGGCCGGCCCCCGTTCGCGGCCCGCGCGGCGCGCAGGTGGCTGGCGTCCGCCATCGGCCGCGCCGAGATGGTCGGATCCATCGTCGGCCGCGGGGGCGTGCTCGCCGCCGACCCATTCTCGCGCCTCGCCCGCCGATGGGCCACCGGCGCGTTCGTCGACCCGCCCGGCCGCCCGGCCGCGCCACCACGGCCGGTCGCGCCGGTGAGGATCGTCGTCTCGGCGGCCGCTCTCGAGCGCTGGCCCTATCTCGAGATCGTCCAGCACGTCGACGACCGCCTGCGGCGCAGCGGCTGGACGGCGGCGATCGCCGTCCTCGAGGCCGGCGCATACCAGGATGCGCTGAAGCGCCGGGACTTCGACCTCCTGCTCCAGCCGAACACGCTCATGACCGGGGATCCCGACTTCTTCTATTCCTACTACCTGCAGTCGAGCGCTCCGCACTGTTTCGGCTGCGGTCGCCCGGCGACGGACGATCTCATCGAGACGGCGCGACGCGAGATGGACGTCGGGCGCCGGCGCGCGCTGTATCGAGAGCTGGCCACGGCCCTGGCGACAGACGTGCAACTGATACCGCTCTACCACGACGTCAGCGCCTTCGCGGCCCGGCCGGGCGTCGAGGGATTCGGCATCGATGCCCAGTTCCGACCGCTGCTGACGCGGCCGAGCGAATGAAGGCCGACGGCTGGGCCGCGGCCTGGGAGGAGGCGGGGCGCGCTTCCGTGCTGCGCCGCTCGCAGGAGGCGGCGCCGGGCCGATGGGCCGCGTTCTACGACCGCACGGCCGACGTCTGGCTCGAGATCCAGGGAGAGCCCTGGCGCCTGGGCTCCGAGGTCGTGGCGACGCTGGCCGCGGACGGCGTCCTGGCGCCGGGCGATCGAGTCCTCGACCTGGGAAGCGGGCCCGGGACGTTCGCCATCCCGCTGGCCCGGCAGGGAGTCGAGGTCACCGCGGTCGACGCATCCTCACGCATGACGGCTCGACTCTCGGCGGCCGTCGCGGCGGAGGAGCTCCGTGGCGTCGACGTCAGGACCGCGGACTGGTGCGACCTCACCTCGGCGGATCGGAGAGAGATCGCGCTCGCCGCCGGCTTTCCTCCCGCGCTCTCGCCGAGCGGGATCGAGCGCCTGGAGCGTCTCGCGAGCTCGCGATGCGTCGTCGTCACGGGTGCCGGACCGGATCCCTTTCCCTTCCGCAGGCCGATCTGGCAGCGATTGATGCGGGACCCGATGCCGGACGTCCGACCGCAGCTCGCGTGCCTCATGGGGTTTCTCCTCGCCACGGGACGCCGCCCCACGCTGCGACAGCTCGGCTGGCCCTCGCGCCTCGACGTGGACGCGGACCGGGTTCGCCATTTCTACCGCGGCTACTTCGAGATGCTGGCGCCGCAACACGAGGCCGCCTCGATCGCCGCCGCGGTGGACGACGCGATCGCCCCCTTCGTGAGCGCCGGCCGATGCCGCGCCGAGGGCCGGACGGGCGTCATGGTGACGTCGTGGCCGGTGACCGGCCGCCGACGGGACGAGAGCTGATGTCCACTCGCCTCGCCCGCCGCGCGCTCGCCCGCATCGCGCACGGCGCATTCGTGCTCGCCGCCGTCTCCGTCGTGGTCTTCGTCGCCGGGCAGATGATGCCGGGCGACCCGGCGGAGATCCTGCTCCGCCAGGCCACGGACGCCCCGGCGCCCGACCGCGTGGAGGGCCTGCGGCGAGCCCTCGAGCTCGACCGGGGAACGACCAGTCGCTACCTCCGCTGGGCGGGCTCGATTCTCTCGGGCGACCTCGGCCGCTCGTGGCGGACGGGTGACGCGGTCGGGTCCCTCGTGGCGGAGCGCGCGGGCGCCACGGTGACGCTGGCCCTGGCGGCCTTCGTCGTCGTCGTCGCGCTCGGCCTGGCCCTCGGGAGCCTGGCGGCCCTGAGGCGCGGCCGCTGGAGCGAGGCCGCGACCCGGGCGGCGGCCATCGCCGCGGCCTCCGTCCCCGCCTTCTGGCTGGGAACGATCCTCATCGAGCTGCTCGGCGTGCGCTGGGGCCTGCTTCCGTTCGTCGGGCGCGGCGGTCCCGGGCACTACGTGCTGCCGGCCCTGACTCTCGGCCTCGGCGTCGGCGCGGCGCAGGGCCGCATCCTGCGCTCGCTCCTGCGCGACCTGGCCAGCCAGGACTTCGTCCGCTTCGCCCACGCCGCCGGCCTGCCGCCCCGAGCCGTCCTGCTTCATCGGCTCCTTCCGAACGCCCTCCCGCCCATCCTCTCGCTGTGGGGGATGTCCCTGGGCCAGCTCCTCGGGGGCGCCTTCATCGTCGAGTCGATCTTCTCGTGGCCCGGCCTGGGGCGCCTGAGCGTCGAGGCCGCGCTGAACCGCGACCTGCCCGTCCTCCAGGGCTGCGTTCTCGCCGTGACGCTCGCCTTCGTCGTGTCGGGCGAGGTGGCGCGGGTTCTCCAGGACCGGCTCGACCCGCGCGCGTCCCGCTACGGATCGAGCATCGGGGGCGCGGCCTGATGCGTCGGGGCTCGGCTCTCGTCGCCGGCGGAGGATCCATGCTCCTGGCGGTCGTCCTGGCCGGGGCCGCGGCGCCGCTACTGGCTCCGGCGGACCCGCTCCTCGTCGATCTGGCACGCCGCTTCGCGCCGCCGAGCCACATCCATCCCCTCGGGACGGACCACCTCGGGCGCTGCGTTCTCTCGAGAGTGCTGTGGGGCGCACGCCTCTCGCTGGGAGGGGCCGCGCTCGCATCCCTCGGGGCGATCGGCCTGGGGTGGGCGGCCGGGACCCTCGCCGCCTTCTCGGGTCGCCGCTGCGACCTCGTGGCGCGGAGCCTGATCGACGTCGGCCTCGCCTTCCCCGGCGTCGCCCTCGCGCTGGTGACGAGCGGCGCGATGGGGCCCGGCCTCGCCAGCCTGACCGTCGGGCTGACTCTCTCGCTCGCTGCCTGGTGGGCTCGCTTCGTCCACGACACCACCCGCCTGGCGCTCGCGAAGGAGTACGTGCTCGCCGCGCGGGTCGCCGGAACAGGGCGTCGGCGGCTTCTCCTCCGCTACGTCCTGCCCCAGGTGGCGCCGTTGCTGGTCGTCGCCGCGGCGTGGCGGACGGGCCTCGTCGTCGCGAGCCTCGCCGGACTCAGCTATCTGGGGCTCGGCCCACCGCCGCCGACGCCCGAATGGGGCGCCATGCTCCACGAGGGACGGGTCCACGTCGGCCGCGCCCTGTGGCCCACGCTGGCGCCCGGCCTCGCCGTCACCCTGACCGTCGGCGCCTGCGTCCTGATCGCCGAAGGCCTCCGCGACCGCTTCGACGTCCGCGCCGCGCCGGAGGAGGCCTAGAGTGACGCTCCTTCGGGTGCAGGGCCTCTGCGTGGGCTTCGGCGCCGCGAGCGCCCATTCCGATCTGCTGCGGGACGTGAGCTTCGAGTTGGAGGCGGGGGACGTCCTCGGCCTCGTCGGCGGGAGCGGGGCGGGCAAGACTCTGACGGGCCTCGCCCTGGCCGGCCTGCTTCCCGGCCCGCTCCGCGTCACGGGCGGCCGCATCCTGATCGACGAGTCGCCCCTCTTGCTCACGTCGAGCGACTGGCGAGCTCGGCGTGGACGCGACGTCCTCGTTCTCCTCCAGAGTCCCCTCTCCGCCCTCGATCCTGCCGCCGCCGTGAGCCGCCAGCTCGCGGACGCGGTGGCGGCCGTGCACGGGCTGAAGCGTGGAGCGGCCCTGGCCGCTTCGGAGTCGGCCCTCGGCCGGATGGGCCTCGCGGTCGAGCAGTGCGGCCTGCGGCCGCACGAGCTCAGCGGCGGGATGCGACAGCGCGTCCTCCTCGCGTTCGCCTGGGCGCTCCGGCCCCGCATCCTGGTCGCGGACGAGCCGACCTCGGGCCTCGACCCGGTCCAGCAGGTCGCGATCCTGGATCTCCTGCGAGCGATGTGTGTCGAGGAGAGAGCTGCGCTCATCCTGATCTCACACGACCTGCGCGTCGTCGCCCACCTCGCCCGGAGAGTCGTCGTACTCGAGCGGGGGCGCCTCGTCGAAGCGACGACGGCGGCCGGCCTCGTCGAGCGGCCGCGAAGCGAGGCCGGCCAGCGCCTCTCCGCCGCATTCCGGGCACTGGTCGGGGCCCGTCGTGACTGAGCCCGCCATCGAGCTCTGCGGCGTCAGCCAGCACTACGACACGCCGGGCAGAGGCAGAGGCCGCTGGGTCCTGCGCGACGTGTCGCTCCGGATCGAGGCGGGCCACGCCTTCGGCCTCATCGGAGCCAACGGAGCCGGAAAGACGACGCTCACGCGCCTCCTGCTGGCCATCGAGGCGCCAGCCGCGGGAGAGGTCCGGGTGTTCGGTCAGCGAACCACTCGTCGTTCCCGCTCGACACGACGCTCGTGGCCCCGCCTCGTGCAGGTCGTCTGGCAGGACCCCACGATCTACCTGAACCCCTTCCTGCGCGTCGTGGACCTGCTGGGCGAGACCGTCGCCGCCGGACCACCCCGCTCTGCCGCAGAGGTCTCGCGGCTGCTCGAGGGGGTCGGGCTGTCTCCCGATCTCGCTCTTCGGCGGCCTCACGAGCTCAGTGGCGGCCAGCGCCAGCGCGTCGCCCTGGCGCGCGCCCTCGCGCCGCAGCCGAGGCTCCTGATCCTCGACGAGGCCCTGGCCGGACTCGACCTTCCCTTGCAGATCGAGTGCCTCGAGAGGCTGCGAAGCCTGAGGCACTCGCTCGGCTTCACCCTGCTCTGGGTCGCCCACGACCTCGCCCTCACGGAACGGATCTGCGACACGGCGGCCTTCCTGCACGAAGGCGAGCTCGTGGAGCAGGGCCCGGTCTGCAGCATCCTCCATGCCCCGGCGAGCCGGGCGGCGCGCGCCTTCGTCGACGCGCACCGGCGGCTCTCCGTCCCCCTCGCCCCCGGCCGCGATCGCCTCGACCTCGACCTCGACACGGCGCGGTCCGGCGGCCTGTAGGCCCCAGCCTCCCGGGGGGATCGGCCCAGCGCGGGCAGGCGCCGCGCCCTCTCGAGAAGCGCCGCCGCGACGAGGGTTGCGCCCGCCGGCGGAGCTCGAGGCGTATAGTCGGGCTCAGCCGAATGGGCCGCGGCGACCCCTCTCGCCGCGACGGCGGTGCTGCCGATTCTCTAAGCGCCGGGGCCACCCTGGGTACGCCGCCGAGGCCGACTGGATAGCCGCGGAGAGGTTCCCCCGCTTCTCCGCCATCCTGCTCATAGAGGTGGAGCTCGGCCGGCCCCCCGGCGGCGCGCCAGCCCTCGATCAGCCCGAGGCCGCTGCGACACCATGCCACAGTCCGGCCGGCGAGGCGATGGCGTAGCTTGGCTTGATGCGCGCGATCGCCCTCGTCGGTCTCTTGCTGACTGCCCCCGCGCCGGCCGTGCCGACGCGGGAGGCCCGCTACACGGACGACGGCCGGCTGCTGCTGCCCGAGGACTACCGCGAGTGGGTCTTCCTCGGGTCGGGCCTCGGCATGACCTACGGCCCGCTCGGCGCGGCGCGCGGGTTCCCCGCGCAGTTCGACAACGTCTTCGTGCTGCCCGAGGCGCACCGGGCCTTCCTCGAGGCCGGCCGCTGGCCGGACGGGACGGTGTTCGTGCTCGAGGTGCGCTACGCGGCGAGCCACGGCTCGATCAACCGCGACGGCCACTTCCAGACCGACCTCTCGGGTCTCGAGGCGCACGTGATCGACGCCCGCCGCTTCGAGGAACGCTCGCGCTTCTTCAACTTCCCCGTCCAGGGGGGCAAGCCGGGGCCGAGCGCGCGGGCGCTCCCCCGCGACGCCGGGTGCTTCGCCTGCCACACGAAGAGCGCCGCGGTCGAAACCACGTTCGTGCAGTTCTACCCGACGCTGCTCGAGGTGGCCGAGAAGAAGGGCACGCTGCGCCCGGACTTCGCGGGGGCGGCGCCCTCCCCCGTGCGCCTCTATCACACGCTCGTCGAGCGCGGCTGGCCGGACGCGCAGCGCACCCTCGACGCGGCGCGCGCCGATGACGCGTCCGCGGCGGTGGTGAACCCGGCGGTGCTGAACATGGTCGGCTACGAGCTGCTGACCGCTAAGCGAGCGGACCTCGCTGTGCCGCTCTTCGGCTGGATCGCCGCGGCCCACCCCGAGTCGGCGAACGCGCAGGACAGCCTGGCCGAAGCGCTCGAGGCCGCGGGCCAGGCCGAGCAGGCGCGGGGGGCGGCGCGCAAAGCGCTCGACCTCGCCGCGACCGATAAAACGCTGAACGACGCGCAGCGCAAGGCCCTTCTCGAGGCGAACCGCAAGCGCGCGGGCGAGGGGCGGTACTGACCGGTGGTCGAGCGCCCGGGCGGCCGACGCCGCCTCGTGCTACTGCTGCTGGCCGGCGTCGTGGGCGGCGCGGCGGGCTGCTTGGACGGCAGCCGACGTTACCCTCTTCGCGGTGTCGTGCAGGCCATGCTGCCCGACGGGCAGGCCGAGGTCGCCCACGAAGACATCCCCGGCTTCATGCCCGCGATGACGATGCCGTTCCGGATCCGCGGCACGAGCGGCGTGCGACCCGGGGACCGCATCGAGGCGACGCTCGTGATGCGGGACACGGAGAGCTGGCTCGAGGACGTGCGGGTCCTGGCCCGCGGCCTGCCCATCGCGCGCCGGGCCTCCGCCCCGGAGCCGGCGACGCCCGGCACGCTCGTCCCCGACCTCCGCCTCGTCAACCAGGACGGCGTGCCGATCGGGCTCGCCGGCTATCGGGGCCGCGTCCTGGTGCTGACCTTCATCTACACGCGCTGCCCGGTGCCGGAGTTCTGCCCGCGCATGATGACCCGCCTCTCGGAGCTCGACGAGCGGCTCTCCGCCGATCCCGCGCTGTTCGAGAAGACGCACCTGCTGGCGATCAGCTTCGACCACGAGTTCGACACGCCCGAGGTGCTCCGGTACTACGGCAAGGCCTGGGCGAAGGACCGCGGCCGCGGGCGGCACCATCATTTCGAGCTCGCCACCGGCAGCGCCGAGCAGGTGCGGGCGGCGGCCGACTTCTTCGGCGTGTCGTTCTGGAACGAGGCGGGCCAGATCGTCCACAGCTTCTGCACCGCGGTGATCGGCGCCGACGGGCGCCTCGCGGCGAGCTTCGACGGGAACGAGTGGACGGCCGACGAGCTGCTGCGCGAGGTTCGGGCAGCCGCGGCCGCTCGCCGCCAGGACGCCGTCGGCGCCTCCTGAGCGAAGGGACTCGACGCGCGGCGATCCTCCGGCTTAGTGTTCGTGCGGTGAGCGGAACGTGGTGAGCCAGGCCGTGGCCGCGAGGACGCCAGCCAGGACCGCGACCTCGAGCGTGACGCTGCGGCGCAGCGCGCGGGACGCGCGTGCGTCCGCCGCGGCCAGGCGCGGCATGAGGCGAAGCCGGTTGTACGCGGCGACCAAAGACGGCGACGGCGGCGAGGGCGATCTTCAGGGCCAGGTCCCGGCCGTAGGGCGAAAACCAGGCTTCTCGCGAGACGCCCACCAGGGCGATGGCCGCGATCAGCCCGCCGAGCGCCAGCGCGCCCACGACTGGGAGCGCCAGGAAGCTGAACGGGCCGGGTCCGGCGGCCCCTCGCTCCTCAGCCGCCGGGCGAGCTCCTCGTCCAGGCCGGCCATCCCCTCCGGCGCGCCGTGCTCCTGCGCCCGCGCCGACTCCGGCGCGCGGAGCACGAAGGCAGACGCCGCCACGCACGCCAGCAGCGCAAGGGCCCGGCGCTCGGCCGCGCGCGTCACCGCTGGCGTTCGACGCTCAGGAACTTCTGCCCGGACGACGGCCGGCCGCGGAACGCCAGGCCGAAGCGATCCATGATGTCCACGCAGTCGTCGTCGTTCGGGAAGGACATGCATCCGGACGCCGACTTCGGCATGTTCACCGTGACGTCCGTGCCGGCCAGCAGGGCGGCGAGGTCGAGGACCAGCACGTCTCGCGCCGGATCGAAGGCGTCGAACCTGTAGGTGGGCCGGTTGGCGTGCGCGCACGGCGCCTGCGGCGGCACCCTGGGACCGCTCGAGGCGCAGCCGGTGCTACCCAGGTGCACCGAGAAGCCCGAGGCCGAGACCTTCTCGCTCGAGCCCTCGATCGGCAGCATCGTGCGCTCCGCGGGTGGGCGGGTGTCGAAGTCGATCGTCGTGAACTTGTAGCCGACCGATCACGGCCACGTGAGCGCCGAGAAGTTGAGCGGCGCCGGGGCGAGCGTCGGGTCCTGGTGGTTGATCTCGTACGGCACGCCGATCTCGAACACAACGCCCCGGTACTCGCCCGCCGGCGCCGTGCCCCGCACGCGGTCGTTCGTCGGAGCGTTCCCGTTGCAGTTGCCCGAGGCGTCCTCGAAGTCGAGGAGCGCCACCTTCTCGTTCTGCCAGACGCCGTCCGGGTTGAGGGCGAGCGGCACCTCGCGGCCGTCCGAGGCGACCAGACGGATCGCGCTCACGTAGATGCGGAAGTCCTGCAAGAAGAGGGCGGCCTTGGTCCGGCCGATGCCCGTGTACGTCGTGCTGCAGCGAACGGGCTCGGCGCCGACCCGAGCCGAGAAGAGGAGCGCGATCGGCTGTGCGGCGTCGGCCCGCACGCTCGCAAGAGCGACGAAGACCAGAAGGGAGGTGCCCACGGCCCGCATTCTGTCGTTCACTTCAACCCTGTCTCATCCGAAACCCCGCACGGCGAATCCTACAGAGCGCACAGTGTAGGCGGGCGGCCAGTCTGGCCACCGCGGCCACAAGCTGCGGCGCGCACTACGACAAGAACGCGCTCAGGTCGCCCGACTCCCGACTCGACCTCTGTCGGCCACGGCGTCCCCGAGCGCAGGGCCTGTTGCCTGGAATGCCTCGGCGACGGCTGGCTGGACCCGAATGGCCTCAGCTCAGCGCGCGGCCGAGCGCGGGCACGCGCCGCACGAGGACCCAGTCGAGAAGCGCCACCGCGACGAGCGTCGCGCCTGCCAGCGGGAAGAGGACGCCGAGCGCCACGGCGGTGATCCATGTGGCGGCCGGGACCCGGGCGAGCGCCGGGCGCGGAGGTGCCACCAGCCGGAAGGCCCGGGCGGGCCGCCGCAGCCACCACGTGACGAGGCCGGTCAAGCCCAGGAGCAGCGTGGCCAGGGACACGCCGGCCGCTCCCGCCAGGTTCAGGCCGCCGAGGGCGCCCATGTGCATCGGGACGCCCGCCGACATGCCCCGCGCGACGAGGCCATAGTCGTCCCAGCCCGCTCGCCCGATCACCTCGCCCGAGTACGCGTCGACGTGGACGAGGAGCTCTCGTCGCGGGTCCGTGACGTCGGCGTTCATGGCGGTCTGTGCCACAGTCCAGACGCCGTCGACACCCTCCGGTCGGCCCACCCAGTAGCGGCCGCCGATACCCTCCCGCTGCGCGGCGGCGATGACGGCGTCGAGGCTGACCGGCGTCGCTCGTGCACGCTCGTCAACCGACGCCGGCGCGGGCAGGGGCGTCTGCTCGAGGCTCCACGGCACGGCCCGGGCCGGGCCGACATTGAGCGCACCGTGCCTGTGTTCCCCGCCTCCGCGGGGGGCTGCCCGCGCCGCTCCCAGGGTGCTCCAGCCCTGTACGAGCTTTCCGCCCCACACCTGCGTCCACGCGAGGCCCGACAGCAGGTAGAAGGCGAGCGCCGGCGACAGCACCGCTCCCGTGGCCTTGTGCAGGTCGCGCCAGGCCATCCTCCGGTTCTCGCGACCCACGCGGAGCGAGAGCCAGAAGCCCGTGCCCTGCGGGAACCAGAGGTAGAGGCCCGAGACGAGCAGCAGCATTCCCAGACTGGCGGCGACCTCGACGAGTCCGTCGCCGAAGGCGCCCAGGAGCAGCGAGCCGTGCAGCGCCTGCGCGATCGTCGGCAGCAGGCGGGAGTCCTTCACCGCGCCGAGGACGAGCCCCGTGCCCGCGTCGACGAACACCGAGTGAGGCTCCCCTCGAGCGCTCAGTGTGACTCGCGTGGCATCGGCCGCGGTTCGCCCCGGCTGGTAGCGGACGACGACGGCGCCCGGCAGAGCGGCTCGGGCCGCCTCGAGCCGCGCCTGATGAGTGGCCGTGAGGCTCCCGCCCGGGCGGTTCGACATCATCCCGCCGAGCTGCCAGCGTTCGATCGGCCCGGCGGCCAGCATGACGAGCCCGGTGAGCGGCAGGAGCAGCAGGAAGGGCGCGACGAAGATTCCGGCGTAGAAGTGCCAGCGCCAGACGGCCGCGTAGAGCGCTCTTCGTTGCCCGGCAGCCTGCGCGAGCCGGCCGACGTCGCCGCCATCGCGACCGTTCTGCATGGTCGTCTGTCCTCCGGAGAGCGGTCAGTCTAGGCGGCGGCAGGCCCGGCCGGGTCCATCATTCTCACTTCTGCGACATCTTGCCGCAGCCTCGCGCCCCCGCTCTCTCCCTACGATGTCGGTCACCTTTCATTCCGACCCAACAAGGGGGGAGCCGCATGCAGTCATTCGTCCGCCGTGCCGCCATGTCCGTCGCCGTGCTGCTGGTCGGTGGCGCGCTGAGCCTGGCTCAATCGACAGCCGGCCTCAGTGGGCTCGTTTCGGACCCGACGGGCGCGTCGGTCGTCGGCGCGAAGGTGGAGCTGCTGGGCAGCCCCGGCGGGACCCGAGCCACGACGACCGACTCCGGCGGGCGCTACCGGTTCGAGGGCCTCGGAGCCTGCGCCTGTGCGATTCGCGTGACGGCGAGCGGCTTCCGCACGGCGGAGCGCACGGTCGAGATCGCGGCCTCCGGCTCGAGCGCAGCCGACGTCGTTCTGGCCGTGCCGACGCTCCACGAGAGCGTGAGCGTCACGGCGGAGCAGGTGAGGGCTGGCGTGGAGGAGCAGCGCGCGCTCACCCCGGGCGGGGTCACGGTGGTGGAAGGCGACGAGCTCTACGACCGGCACGTCAACAACATGGCGGACATGCTCCGCTACGTGCCCGGCGTCTTTGCCGAGAGCGGCTACGGCAACGACGAGCTGTTCTTCTCGAGCCGCGGCTCGAACCTCGACGCCGTCGACTACGACAAGAACGGCGTGAAGCTGCTCCAGGACGGGCTGCCGGTCACGACCGCCGACGGCAACAACCACAACCGCGTGATCGACCCGCTGAGCGCGCGCTTCGTGAGCGTGGCGCGCGGCGCGAACGCCCTCACCTATGGCGCCAGCACGCTGGGGGGCGCCATGGACTTCGTGTCGCCCACGGCCCGCAACAGCCCGCCCCTCTCGCTCTTCGTCGACGGCGGCAGCTTCGGCTCGCTGAACGGCCGCGCCACGATCGGCGGCGCGAGCGACAGGGTGGACGGGCTGCTGACTCTGGAGGGCCGCGACTGGACCGGCTATCGGGACCACAGCGGCCAGAAGCGTTGGGGGCTGTACGGCAACGCCGGCTGGCGGCCGTCGTCGACCACTCACGTCCAGCTCTTCGCGACCTACGTCCACAACGACCTTCGCCTGCCCGGCGCCCTCACGCGCCAGGAGGTGGACGAGGACCCGGACCAGGCCAGCCAGGCCGCGCTCGACGGCAACTACGGGAAGGTCGTGAAGACGGCCCGTGTCGCGGCGAAGGCCACCTGGTCCCTCGGCGGGAATGGATCGCTCGCAGCCGGACTGTCGTACGAGGGGCAGTCCCTGTTCCACCCGATCGTGGACCGCATCCTGATCGACTTCGACGGGCCGGGGCCCAACCCGCCGGTCGAGGTCTTCAGTCTGCTGGTCGACACCGACCACCGCGACCTCGGCGCGATGGTCCGCTACGACCGGCGCGTCGGGAAGCACGACCTGCTCGTCGGTGCCAACTACGGCAAGGGGTCGGTCGAGGGTGGCAACTACCGCAATCTGAACGGCCAGCCGAACGGCATCAGCGAGTCCGTCGACAACCACGCCGACAGCGTGGAGGCCTTCGTGGCCGACCACTGGCGAGCATCCGACCGCTTCACGCTCGTACTCGGCGGCCAGATCGTGAGCGCCTGGCGTGACGTGCTCACGACCAACGCGACCACGGGGGCCGTGAGCCACCCCGCCGACCGGTTCACCTCCTTCAACCCGCGGGCGGGAGCCGTCGCGTCGCTCGACCAGGCGGGCGAGCTCTATGGCAACGTCAGCCGCCTCTTCGAAGCGCCCACGACGTTCCAGATGGAGGACGACGTTCGCGGCGGCGACGCCATCCTCGATCCGATGTCCGGAACGGTGGCCGAGGTGGGCTGGCGCTCGGGGACGAAGTCGTCGGCGGGGACGAGGTGGACGTGGGACTTCTCGGCGTACTACGCGCGCATCCGCGACGAGATCCTCTCGGTCGACGACCCGAACGCGCCGGGCAACAGCCTCGTGACCAACGTCGACCGGACCACCCACACCGGGATCGAGGCCCTGGTGGGCGCCAGCCTTCCGATCGGCCGCGCGCATCGCCTCGAGCCACGGGTGAGCCTCACGATCAACCGCTTCCGGTTCGACCGGGATTCCGCGTACGGCGACAACCGCCTGCCTGCGGCGCCCACGTACGCCGCGCGCGGCGAGCTCCTCTACCGGCACTCGAATGGCTTCTACGCCGGCCCGACCTTCGACCTCGTCGGCGAACGCTACGCGGACTTCGCGAACACCTACCGCGTCGACGCCTACGCCCTGCTGGGCTTCCGCGCGGGCTTCGGCGGGCGGCGCTTCGAGGTCTTCGGCGAGGCCCGCAACCTTCTCGACGAGGACTACATTGCGACCCTCGGCGTCATGAATCAGGCCGCCCCCGACGCACGGATCCTCTACCCGGGCGCGCCCCGGTCCGCCTTCTTCGGTGCGCGGCTGTCGTTCTAGAGGCGGCGCCGGGCATCTCGCTCGGTAGGCGAGCCGCCGAGGAGCAGCGGCATCAGGTGCGGCCAGGCGGCGGGGTGATAGGCTAGCCCCAGCGTGCGGGCACAGATCGCGCTCCGGAGGAGCCGCCTGACGAACCCCGGCCGGGATCCCGAGCTGAAGCGGGCGCTGCGTCCCGTGCCGGCCTTCGAGCGCGCCGTGCGCGAGGTCTCCCGCATGCTGGCGGCGGCGGGGATCCGTCACGCGCTCGTCGGCGCGCTCGGCGCGAACGCCTACCGCTCGCGGCCGCGCACCACGGAAGACATCGACTTCCTCGTCGGTGACGAGGCCTTCGAGAAGCACGCTGGCGGTTTCGTCACGATGCGCGTCCCGGTGGTCGAATTCGACGGGATCGACGTCGACCAGATTCCGCTCACCGAGGGCCTGCGCGTCGTGGAGGAGGGCCTCGCCCGCGCTCCCGTCAGCGAGGGAGTGCCGATCGCATCGGTGGAGACGATCGTGATCCTGAAGCTCCTCGCGGGTCGCACGCAGGACCAGGCGGACGTCGAGGCCATCGTGGCCTCGGGCGCCGACCGGGAGTGGCTGCGGGCCGCCGTCGGGAAGGCGGCGCCCCGCTGCCTGCGGGTGCTGGAGCGGCTCTTCGCGAACGTCGACCGCGCTCGCTGACGCCGACGGGCCGTATGAAATCCGTTGGAGATGTAATACAGTCCGCCTGAGCCGCGCCATCGCGTCGAGGGCGACACTCCCTGGCGCCCGCGCGGAGTGGACGCGCCCGTCGAGAGGAGTATCGAGGTGTCGCCCGGGGGATCCGAGATCGGCGGCGCGGAGCGGGACGAGCGGGGTTCTCTCGACCTCCAGCAGATCTCGCGCGCCGCGCTCGTGACCGCGGCCGGCCTCGCGCTGCCCTGGGTGTTCCACGCACTGCGCGTCGGGCATGTCTTCCTGCCCATGTATCTGCCCCTCCTCGCCGGGGCGTTCTTCCTCCGGCCGCGTACTGCGGCGGCGACCGGAGCCGCGACTCCGCTCGTTTCCGCCGCGGTCACCGGAATGCCGCCCTTCTTCCCTCCGGTCGCGCCCTGGATGGCGATCGAGCTCGCCCTGATGACCGGGCTCGCGTCCGTTCTCCACCGCTCGCGCCGCCTGCCGCCGTGGGCGATCGTCGCCATCGTCCTCGTCGTCGGCCGCGTGGTGTACCTGCTGCTCGTCTACGCGACGAGTCTCTGGCTGGATCTGCCGGCCCGCGTCATGACCGTCGCCTCGCTGCTCGCCGGCTGGCCGGGCATGGTGCTGGCACTCGTCTCGGTCCCGCCGGCCGTCGAGCTCCTGAAGCGGAGCGGGAGGATCGCGTGAGCGACGCCGCGGGGGGGAAACGGCGGTTCTTCGATGACCTCGCGCCCCGCTGGGACGACCTGAAGCCGGCCGACGGCTGCGTGCCGGGGGTCGAGCGCGGGCTCGCGCTCGTCGGCGCGCTCGACGGCCTCACCGTGGTCGACCTCGGCTGTGGCACGGGCCTCCTGGAAGGCTGCCTCCTGCCGCGGATCGGCGCGGGCCGGATCGTGGCCGTGGACTTCTCGTCCGGGATGCTGGCCCTCGCACGCGCCCGTCACCCCTCCGCGCGCATCACGTGGGTCTGTCGCGACGTGCTCGAAACCGGTTTGACGGACGCCAGCGCCGACGTGGTCCTCTGCTTCAACGCGTTTCCGCACTTCCCCCGCGCGGAAGCGACCGCGCGCGAAGCCGCGCGCTGGCTGCGGCCGGCGGGACGCGTTCTCGTCTGGCACGACATCGGCCGCGAGCGGCTCGCGGCCATTCACGGTGGGGGCCCCCCGCCGATCCAGACCGATCTGCTGCCCCCGGTCGAGCGGATGGCCGACGTGTTCGTGGCCGCGGGGCTCGTGATCGAGACTGCGGAAGAGGACGACGACTCCTACACGCTGCTGGCCCGGCGCCCGGGCGAATGAAGCCCGACGCTCGCACTGCGCTCCTGGTGTCGCTCCTCGGTGTCGCCGCGGCGCTCGCCTCGCCCCGCGGGGCCCTCGTCGCCCTCGGCGCCGTCTTTCTCGAGGCGCTCGTAGCCCGAGTCGCGTGGCGCGCTCTCGCCCTGAGGCTCGTCCCCCTCGCTTCGGGTTTCGCCCTGCTGCTCGTTCTTCTGCCGCTGGCGCCCGGACCCGTTCTCGACGTGAGCCTGAAGGGCCTGGCGGTAGCCGTGGCTGGCGTCGTGCTCGGCGCGATCGTGAGCTGGATCGACGTGGTCGCCGCGCTGCAGGGATTGGGGATGCCGCCTGCCGCCGTCGCCTTCCTGGTGATCCTCGGTCGCCACGCCGAAGGCGTTGCCGCGGAGGCGCGGCAGGCCCATCTCGCCCTCGCGACGCGCGGAGGCTTCGATCGGCTCTCGAGCCTCGGCCGATCGAGCGCGATCCTCGTCGCCCGCCTCCTCGACCGCGCCCTCCATCGCGCGGATCACGTGGCCTGGGCGCTCGAGCTGCGCGGCTTTCAGGGCCGCGTCGCGGGTCTGCCGCGCTGGCGTCTGCGTCTTTCGGAGGCGCCCTTCTACGCGATCGCGCTCGGCACGGCGGCGGTCGCGATCAGGGAGGCCGGCCGGTGGCGCCCCTGAGCCTGACGGTCGAGGCCGTCAGCCATCGCCACCCCGGAGCAGGGAGGCACACCCCGCAGGCCGTCAGCTTCGCCCTCGCGGCGGGCGAGCGGGCGCTCCTCGTGGGCCCGAACGGAGCCGGCAAGACGACCCTCCTGCTGCGCATCGTCGGCCTCGTGGACGGCCCGGGCACCGTGCGGATCGGCGGCGAGGAAATGAGCGGTCGAGGAGGCCAGGCGCGGCGCCTCCGCCGCGGAATCGGCTTTCTCTGGCAGAGCCCGGACGACGCGCTCCTCCTGCCGACGGTCGTCGAGGACGTGGCGCTCGGCCTGATCAACGACGGCGAACGGCCCGAAGCGGCGCGGGCGCGCGCCCGTGACTGGCTCGAGAGACTCGGAATCGCCGGCCTCGCGGAGAGGGAGGTGCGGGCTCTCTCCCTCGGCGAGAAGCAGCTCGTGGCGCTCGCCGGCGTCCTCGTGCGCGAGCCGGGCCTGCTCCTGCTCGACGAGCCGACGTCGGCGCTCGACGAAGAGCATCGAGCGCGACTCGGGGAGATCCTCGCCGGACTCGACGCAACCATGCTCATGGTGTCGCACGACCCGGACCGCTGGACGAGCCGCGGCTTCGGCCGCCGGGTTGTCGTCTCCGCGGGCTGAGAGCCTGCTGGCCGCGCCAGAAGGACCTGGCCAGGGGGCCCGGATGCGGCGGATCGTCGAGGTCCTCCCGCCCCCGGGAGAAACCGGACACAATGGGACCATGACCCGCACTACGGTGAGCATCGTCGAGAGCGTCCTGAAGGCGAACGACCAGCTCGCCGCCCAGAACCGCGCGCGACTCGATGCGGCCGGCGTCTTCGGCCTGAACGTCATGGCGTCGCCCGGAGCCGGCAAGACGAGCCTCATCCTGCGCACGATCGACGCGCTCGCCGGCCGCGCGAGGATCGGGGTGGTGGAGGGAGACACGACGGCCGTCACGATCGACGCCGAGCGCGTCGCCTCGCGAGGCATCCCGGCCGTCCAGATCAACACCGCCGGCTCCTGTCACCTGGACGCGGCGATGGTCGGCAACGCCCTCGCCGAGCTGCCCCTCGCCGATCTCGACCTGGTGATCGTGGAGAACGTCGGGAATCTGGTCTGTCCGGCGGGCTTCGCGCTCGGGACCCACGCCAGCGTCGCTGTCGCGAGCGTTCCCGAGGGGGACGACAAGCCGTACAAGTACCCCCGGATCTATCGGGGACTCGACGCCCTCGTCCTCAACAAGATCGACCTCGAGCCCTACGTCCGCTTCGACGAGACGTACTTCCGCCGCGGCGTCGAGGACCTCAACCCCGGCCTGGCGTACTTCGGCCTTTCGTGCGAGACCGGAGCCGGCGTTCCCGCCTGGGCGGAGTGGATCGCGCAGCGCTGCCAGAAGGCGGGGGCCGCACACTCCTGAGCCAGGCGGGATCTGGCGCTCCTACGGCCCGGGGCGGCGACGTCTGTCGCCGAGCCTCCAGTCCGGGGCCAGGTACTCGCGCACGTACTCCCTCACGGCGTCTTCGAGGCCGACGAACTCCCGGTGGAACCCCGCGGAGTGGAGCCTCTCCACGTCCGCCTGCGTCGCGTACTGGTACGTCGCGCGGATGGGCTCCGGCATCGGGACGTAGTCGACGCAGCACTCCCGGCCCACGGCCGCGAAGAGGGCGCGGGCGACGTCGTTCCAGGTTCGGGATCGGCCGGTGCCGACGTTGTAGATCCCCGCGAGCCCCGGACGCTCGAGGAAGAAGAGCGTCACGTCGATGGCGTCCTTGACGTAGACGAAGTCGCGGCTCTGCTCGCCGTGCGCGAACTCGGAACGATGGGACTCGAAGAGCCGCACGTGGCCCGAGTCGCGCGCGTCGGGGAACGCCTTGGCGACCACGCTGCGCATGTCGCCCTTGTGGGCCTCGTTGGGCCCGAAGACGTTGAAGAACTTGAGGCCGACGCAGCTTCTCAGCCACCCCTCGCGGGACGCGTGCAGGTCGAACAGGTGCTTGGAGAGCCCGTAGACGTTCAGCGGCCGCAGCTCGGAGAGGCCCTCCTCGGCGTCGTCATAGCCCGCGCGGCCGTCTCCATAAGTTGCAGCGCTCGAGGCGTAGACGAGCCGCACGCCCTTTGCCACGCACCACCTGGCCAGCCGGACGCTGTAGCGGTAGTTGTTCTCCATGAGGTAGTCGGCGTCGCGCTCGGTCGTGGACGAGCATGCCCCCATGTGGAGCAGGGCCTCGACCTGGCCGTCGTAGGCTCCCTTCTCCAGCTCCGCCGCGAAGGCGTCCTTGTCGCGGTAGTCGTGGAACCGCAGCCCCACGAGGTTTCGCCACTTCTCGCCGCGGCCGAGACGGTCGACGATCAGGACGTCCTCGCGGCCGCGTGCGTTCAGGCCCCAGACGAGCGCGCTCCCGATGAAGCCGGCCCCGCCCGTGACGACGATCATGCAGGCTCCGAGACACGCAGAGCGCGTCGGAGACGGCTGCCTCGCAGCCTCATCGGCACGCGTCCACGAACCGCCGCTCGGGCCGGCCCTGCCATGCCCCCCCGTGGTAGGCGGCCGAGACGACGAGCGGCATCGTGATCGTCGCCTCGCCGAACACCATCTGCTCGAAGGCGGTGTCGACCTTCCCCCAAGAGCACGCCTCGCGGAGCGTCGAGCCCGAGAGGGCACCGTCGCGCTCGTCGGCGACCGTGAGCTGGACGGCGTACTTGTGCATGGGGGCGGCGTGTCCCAGGTAGTCCGCGGCCACCACCGTGTCCTGGGCGAAGTTCTTCGGGACGCCGCCCCCGACCATGAAGAGGCCGGTCTGTCTGGCGGCGATCTTGACCCGAGTCAGCTCCAGGAAGTCGGCCACGCTGTCGATCGTCACCCGTGCCCGGCCCGACCGCTGCCACTGGTGGCGCACGAGGCCGAAGCCGGCCGAGCAGTCGCTGAAGGCCGGGCAGAAGATCGGAACGCCGCTCTCCCAGGCACTGCGAACGATGCCGCTCTCGCCCAGCGACTGGCCCTGCAGCCAGCGTCCCATCTCGCCGATGAACTCCCGCGAGGAGTAGGGTCGGGGCTCGAGCTCGCCAGCGATGCGCTCGACGGTCCCGTCGCAGACGCGCAGGTCGTCCTCGTCGATGAAGGTGTCGTAGATGCGGTCGATCCCGACGGCGCGCAGCTCCTGGTCGTCGACCGCGGTCGACCCCTGGTAGTGCCGGAAGCCCAGGCTCTCGAAGAAGTCCTGGTCGACGATGTTGGCGCCGGTCGAGACCACGACGTCCACCATGCGGTGGCGGATCATGTCGACCACGACCTGGCGCAGGCCGGCGGACACCAGGGAGCCGGCGAGGCAGAGGATCACGCAGCCGCCCTCCTCGCGCAGCATGCCCTCGTAGATCCCG
>WBZP01001014.1_pt1 | contig 34582 bp, 25 predicted proteins | sample 5204301 | NCBI WGS metagenome assembly WBZP01 (sample SAMN12412401, study PRJNA552823) | activated sludge metagenome | isolation source: activated sludge from nitrification reactor of wastewater treatment plant... | place: USA: Pennsylvania | collected 2017 | reverse complement strand
GTGAAGCTGTTCCAGGGCCTCGATCACCCCTTTGCCTGAGGCTTGATCCAGGTTCCCGGTTGGCTCGTCGGCGAGGATGAGCCGGGGCCGCATGATGATGGCCCGGGCGATGGCAATGCGCTGGCGTTGCCCCCCGGAGAGTTGATGGGGACGGTGCCGGGCGCGATCGGCCAGACCCAGGGTTTCCAGGGTCGCCTCGACACGTTGACGGCGTTCGCCAGGGGGCACTCCCGCCAGCACCATGGGCAGTTCGACGTTTTCCGCCGCTGTGAGCCGCGAGATCAGGTGAAAGGCCTGGAACACGAAGCCGATCTTGTGCCGTCGCACCTGGGCCTGTTGCCGATCGTCGAGGTCGGTGGTGAGCAAACCCTCGAGCCGGTAGAGGCCCTGGCTGGGGCGATCCAGGAGGCCGAGGATGTGGAGCAGGGTGGATTTCCCCGATCCCGAGGGGCCCATGATGGAGGTATAGCTGCCGCCCGGGAGTTCGAGATCAATATCCTTCAGGGCCTGGACCTGTTCCTCGCCGACATGGAAGACGCGCCCGATCCCGGAGAGGGAGATCATCCGGGGATCATTCCTTCTTGGTGTCGATCTCGGCCAGGGCGCCGTCGGCGACGCCGGGACGGTCGATCGAACTGACCAGTCGGTCGCCGGCGCGGACTCCGGACAGGACCTCGGTATATTCCCAGTTGGAGCGACCTATGGTTACCGGGCGGGATTCCAACCGGCCCTCTTCCTGGTGGAAGAGATAGACCCGCTGGCGTTCGACCAGGGTTTCCGTGGGGAGGCGCAGGGTGTCCGGGCTGACGCCGAGGATGATCTCCACATCCGCGCTGTACCCGGCGAGGAGCTGGTGAACATCTGCCGTCGCGACGAAATCCACCTCCACCTCCAGGGTTCGCGCCTGTTTCTCGATATCGAGCACATAATCGGCGACCCGCCGCACCCGCCCCTCGAAGGAACGCCCGGCAAAGGCATCGAGCTGGATACGCGCCGGTAATCCGGGGCGGACCTTGGGGGCGTCGACTTCGTCGATGGGGGCGCTGACGAAGAAACAGCTGTTATCGACCAGATCCACCACGGGCGGGGTGGGGATGCCGATCGGCGAGGGGGTGACGAATTCGCTCAGTTCGCCGGTGATCTCGGCCACCACGGCATCGAAGGGGGCCCGCAATCTGGTGCGATCCAGTTGGGCCCGGGTCACCCGCTCCTTGGCCGCGCTTACCTGGATCTTGGCCTGGGCGGCTTCGCATTCGGCCCGCTTGGCCGCGGCAGTCGAGGTGGCTTGATCGGTGGCTTCCTCCGAGGCGGCCCCGCTATGACGCAGGCGTTTCAGCCGGGTGGCCTCCCGTTGCGCCGCCTCGGCGCTCAGACAGGCGGCATTGGCCTGGGCCTGGGCGGCCCGGGTATCGCCTACCGCAAGATCGGCTTCGGCCTGGAGGTCCAGATTCCAGAGTTCCAGGAGCAGGTCGCCTTGTTTCACCTGCTGGCCTTCCCGGACCTTGAGCACCGCGATCTGACCGCCGATGGCGGGGGAAAGCCGGGCGCGACGACAGGGTTTCACCGTGCCGGCCCGGGTGTTGGCCAGGGTCTCCTCCACCTGGCCGCGATCCACCGACTTGACCAGGACAGCGATCGGCTTCGGGCGGCTGGTCTGCCAGATGAGGCCCGCCAGGGCGGTCATGACCCCAAGGGTAAGGGAGAAACGAAGCAAGACGTGCATTCGGCAGCAAGGATCCGCGTAAAAACCCGGTAATTGGTCCGCCGCATCAGTATAAGCAAAGTCCGGGGCACTTGACCCATCCGATCCTCATCTACAGCCGCCCGGCGGGCCTTGAGGTACTACACTGCTGTATGAGGGAGTCGATATTTCAGTGGTTCCCTCATCCCCGAACCATGGCACAGGAGATCAGCATGCGTACACCCCTCGAGGTCAGTTTCCACCAGATGGAACCATCAGCCGCCTTGGAATCCAGGATTCGGGAAAAGGCCGAAAAACTCGATCAGTGTTACGACCGTATCATCGGCTGCCGGGTCGTTGTCGAAGCACCCCATAGCCATCAACATCAAGGTCGACTCTTCGCCGTGAGGATCCATATCAAGGTTCCGGAGGCCGAATTGGTCGTCAACAAAGACCAGCACGACAAACATTCCCATGAAGATGCCTATGTGGCCCTGCGGGATGCCTTCGATGCCGCACTGCGCATGCTGGAGGAATACGCCCGCCGTCAGCGGGGTGAAGTCAAGCTGCATGTCACCGAGCGACCGGAGAGGATAACCGAGGGAAACAGGGAAGAAGAGGTCTAGCTGGCCGATCGCCGACGGCTTGAGGGAGCGGCTCCGCCGGGGAATCTCCGGGGAGCGTCCGGACCCCGGTTCGGAGCCTGAACTATAATTATTTGGAGAGGAGTAGCAGTCGGGAGGAACAGGCAATGGTCAGGAAAACAGAGATTGAGGTCAATGAGGTCAATGATCCGGCGAGTCTTTATCGGGATGAGCCAGGGGCGGGCAGAATGATGACGCCCTTTGAAGAAATGGATCGGCTGTTCGATCTCTTGTCGCCTCGGGGATGGTTGAGGCCGTTTCAATGGGATGTCCCCAGAGGTTCGGATTGGATAACCGATAGTCGTTATCCGCGGGTCGACATCCTCGATCATGAGGCCGAGATCCTGGTGCGGGTGGAAATTCCCGGCGTAAAGAAGGAGGACCTCGACATTTCCTTGATCGAGAACACCCTGAGCATTCGGGGAAGAAGTCGGGAAGAGAGCGAGGAGAGGCAGGGAAACTTCTTCCGGCGCGAGATTTCCCGCGGCACCTTTGAGCGTAGTCTCCTCCTGCCCGGTGCCGTCGATGCCGAGCATGCCAAGGCCTCCTTCAAGGACGGCCTCCTGGAGTTGACGCTGCCCAAGCTTGAGCCGTCCAAACGGCGCAGCCTGAAAATAGAATAATAATGATCGACCAGATCGCCCCCGGTTCGGCTGAGGCCCGAAGCGGGGGTTTTTGTTGTGTCACCAATCTTGCTGGACGACTGCGATTTTTCCATTGAATACAGGGGATTGCCGAGCGTGACGACCAAGACCCGAAGCTTCGCCTTGCTCCTGGCGCTGGCCCTGACCCCGAGCGGATGGGGCGCCGCCGTCGAAGTTTCCAAGCCTGGCTCCACCGACCGTTGCCCGGTGTGCGGCATGTTCGTCGCCCGCTATCCGGAATGGATCGCGACGGTGGTCTATCAGGACGGACATAGCCATTACTTCGACGGGGCCAAGGATCTGTTCAAATATCTGACCAACCTGCCCCGCTGGGCACCGGGACACCGGGTGGAGGATCAGCGCCTGATCGCGGTGACCGAGTATTACGGGACCACGGCGATCGAGGCCACCCAGGCGTTCTATGTAATCGGTTCGGATGTGCTCGGTCCCATGGGACATGAACTCATCCCCCTGACGAGCCGGGAGGAGGCGGAGGAATTCTTACGGGATCACAAAGGCCGGCGGGTGCTCAGGTACCAGGAAGTGACGCCCGAGTGGCTGGAACGCATCGATCAGGGACGATTCGAATGAGCGAGCCATCCCGGTCTCGCTGTCAGTCAAAAGGCTTCCGGGCCTGGGCCGGAAAGACCCGATTTTCGTTCTCATAGTAAGAACAATGTGTCTTTTATGGAACGGATTGTTCTCTAAATAGGAACGATTGTGGATGATTTCGTCCCCTGCCCCGCAGGCTAAAGAAGCCGGGCCGGATGGGCCGCGTCCAGCCTTTCAAGGCAAGCGGTCTTGATCGAAATGGCGGATCATGCCGGCTCTTCCCGGGTTGCTCCCACCGGGCGTAGCCTTTTCAGTCTGGCTAAGCAATTGAGCAAGTTAATAATATTATTCTGCTGCCAATGGGGCCGGGGGGCGGATTTGGGTACAATGCCGCTGTCATCCTTTCCCCCGACCTTAAGGATCACCACCACATGAGCCTGATTCGTGACGAAGACTTCGTCTCCAGCGTCGCCGACGCCCTGCAATACATCTCCTACTATCATCCCAAGGATTTCATCGAGGCCCTGGCCGCCGCCTGGGAGCGGGAGGCGTCTCCCGCCGCCAAGGACGCCATGGCGCAGATCCTGGTCAACTCCAGACTCTGCGCCGAGGGCCGGCGTCCCATCTGCCAGGACACCGGCATCGTGGTCGCCTTCATCAAGGTCGGCATGCAGGTCCGCTGGGAGGGTAATCGCAGTCTGGTCGATCTGGTCAACGAAGGGGTCCGTCGCGCCTACAGCCATCCCGACAATGTGCTGCGCGCCTCGGTGGTGCGGGACCCCGCCGGCAAGCGGCTGAATACCAGGGACAATACCCCGGCGGTGGTGCATCTGGAGCTGGTGCCCGGCGACACAGTGCACGTCATCCTGGCAGCCAAGGGCGGTGGCTCGGAGAACAAGTCCCGCTTCACCGTGCTCAATCCCAGCGCCAGCCTGGTGGACTGGGTGTTGGACACGGTGCCGACCCTGGGGGCCGGTTGGTGTCCGCCCGGCATCCTCGGCATCGGTATAGGCGGCACCCCGGAAAAGGCCATGCTGTTGGCAAAGGAAGCCATCATGGAGCCGATCGACATGCACGAGCTGCACGCCCGCGGGCCGTCCAACCGGGCCGAGGAGTTGCGCTTGGAGCTCTATGACAAGATCAACGCCTTGGGCATCGGCGCCCAGGGGCTGGGCGGTTTGACCACGGTGCTGGATGTCAAGGTGCGGGACTATCCCACCCATGCCGCCTCGCTGCCGGTCGCACTCATCCCCAACTGCGCCGCCACCCGCCATATCGAGTTCGAACTCGACGGCTCGGGTCCGGCCACATTGGAACCACCCCGGCTGGAAGACTGGCCGGCGGTGACCTGGAGCGCCTCCCCCGACGCCCGCCGGGTCAATCTGGATACCCTAACCCGGGAAGAGATCGCTACCTGGCAACCCGGCGACCTCATCCTGGTCTCCGGACGCCTGCTCACCGGACGGGACGCCGCCCACAAGCGTATCGCCGATCTCCTGGCCAAGGGCGAGGGCCTGCCGCCGGGGGTGGATTTCAACAACAGATTCATCTATTACGTCGGCCCGGTCGATCCGGTGCGGGACGAGGTGGTCGGCCCGGCGGGTCCCACCACCGCCACCCGCATGGACAAGTTCACCGAGATGATGCTGGCCGAGACCGGCCTCATCGGCATGATCGGCAAGGCCGAGCGTGGTCCGGCGGCGATCGAGGCGATCAAACGCCATGGCGCGGTCTATCTCATTGCCGTCGGCGGTGCCGCCTACCTGGTGTCCAAGGCCATCCGCGACTCCCGCATGATCGCCTTCGAGGATCTGGGCATGGAGGCGATCCGCGAGTTCCTGGTGGAAGACATGCCGGTGACGGTGGCGGTCGACAGTCGCGGTAACTCGGTCCACCAGAGCGGACCGCGGGAATGGCGACTGCGCATCGATCAGATCACCCATCGTCAGCCCTGACGCCTTAGCCAAGGAGCCATCCATGACCAGCTATTCCGCCTATCGCATCCACCAAGACCCGGACGGTAGCCACCGCGCCGGCATCGAAACCCTGGAGGTCCAGCCCCTGGCCGAGGGCGAGGTGCTGATTCGCACCCGCTACTCCTCCATCAACTACAAGGATGCCCTCGCCGGCACCGGCAAGGGCAAGATCCTGCACCAATTTCCCCTCGTCGGCGGCATCGACTCCGCCGGTGTGGTGGTCGAGTCCAGATCGGAGCGCTATCGGGAAGGCGACGAGGTCATAGTCACGGGTTACGGTCTGAGCGTCACCCAGGATGGCGGCTACGCCGAGTATCTCAAGGTTCCGGGCGCCTGGATCGTGCCCCTGCCCGAGGGCCTCAGCCTCGAAGAAAGCATGATCATCGGCACCGCCGGCTTCACCGCCGCCTACGCCCTGCATCGCCTGGAGCAGAACGGCCAACGCCCCGAACTGGGCCCCATAGTGGTCACCGGCGCCAGCGGCGGGGTCGGTTGCGTGGCGGTCAATCTCTTTAGCGCGTGCGGCTATGAGGTGGTCGCGGTCAGCGGCAAGGAGGCCACTTACCCCTGGCTGCGGGAACTGGGCGCCAAGGAGGTGCTCGGGCGGGATCGGTTGTCCATCGGCGAACGCCCGCTGGAAAAGGGGCTCTGGGGCGGCGCCATCGACAACGTCGGCGGACGCACCCTCGCCGGTCTCACCCGCCACCTGCGCCAGGGGGGCAGTATCGCCAGCATCGGCCTGGCCGGTGGCATAGATCTCAACACCACCGTCATGCCCTTCATCCTGCGCGGCATCAGTTTGATCGGCATCGACTCATCCGCCTGTCGCTACGATCTTCGATACCGCTTGTGGGTGCGTCTGGCAACCGACCTGAAACCGGCCTTGGATAGGCTGGTCACCCAGCGCCTGGGACTGGATGGCCTGCTCGAGGCCTTCAATGCCATGCTGGCGGGACAGACCTCGGGCCGAATCCTGGTGAGGACCGAGACCGCCGGGACCTCCCAATAGCTATCTGTTCAGTCTCCCCCCGCCCTTTTGGCGAGGGGAGGTCTGGGCTTACTGGCGTTGCAGCACCGGCGGCATCACCGTCTTCGCCATGCGTTTGGCGAAGTAGTAGATGCGCTTCTGCTTCTCGATGATGTCGATCTCCAGGGTATAGGCCGGGATGCGGTTGGGTTCCTCGGCCACCAGCCGGTGCGCCTCGTGGGCGGCGGCGGAGTCGGCGATGCGGGTGATCTCCTCCTTCATGCCGATCACCACCTGGGCCGCCCGTTCATTGCGTTGAGCCACCGCCTGCACGGCGGCCTCCACCGCCTTGGTGATGGCCTGCTGGAAGCCGTTCAATACCTCTTGGGTGGGCTCGCTCATGAGGATTTTTTGGTGGATGCGGTCGTGGCCGAGCACCACCAGGTTGGTCTCGATGATGTCGCCGATGTTCTCCAGGTTGCTAACCGCCTCCATGAGCTGGAGGAATTCCTTGGTCTGTTCCTCGCTCAGGGGCTGTTTGCTGATCTTGCCCAGGTAATCGATGATCCCGGCGTGCAGGATGTCCACCGCGTCATCCATCTGGCGGATCTCCTCCAAGGCCTCGCGATCGCCGTTGATGATGGCGGGCAGGATACGCTTCAACATGGCGTTGACCGTCTCCCCCATGTGCAGAATCTCCATGCGCACCCGGTCCAGCGCCAGGGAGGGGGTGGTGAGCAGCTCTTCCTGCAGATATTTGCTGCGGACGATGACGCCTTCCTCTTCCAACGCCTTGTCGGGGATCAGCCATTCCACGAAACGCGCGATCTGGGTGGTGAACCAGATGAAGATCAGGGTATTGGCCACGTTGAAGAAGGTGTGGGCGTTGGCGATCTGGCGTGGCGTCTCGGCCCCAAGTCGCTCGACGCCGGACAGGTTGGGGTAGGTCGGTGAAATGGCGGTGACGAAGTCGGCGATGAAGGGGATAAACCCCAGCCAAAGCAACACCCCGGCGACGTTGAAGAACAGATGCACGATGGCGGCGCGCACCGCCTCCCGGGGCTTGCCGATGATCGCCAGCAGGGCGGTGGCGCAGGTGCCGATGTTGGCGCCGAAGGCCAGGGCGATGCCGGCCTGGAGGCTGATGAAGCCCTGTCCCGCCATGACGATGACGATGCCGGTGGAGGCGGAGGAGGACTGGATGATGGCGGTGAACACCAGGGAAATCAGCACCCCGATCAGGGGGTTGTCCATGCTCTTCATCAGATCGAGGAAGGGCTCGTAGCTGCGCAGGGGCTGCATCGCCTCACCCATCACATGCATGCCGAAGAAGATCATGCCCAGACCCATGGTCATGCCGCCGTAGTGCCGGACCTTCTCGTCCTTGGCGATGAACAGCATGCTGAAACCCACCGCGATCAGCAGCAGGGCCGCCTTGGTGATCTTGAAGGCGACGATCTGGGCGGTGATGGTGGTGCCGATGTTGGCCCCCATGATGACGCCGATGGATTGGGCGAGCGACATCAGTCCGGCGGAGATGAAGCCGACCACCAGCACCGTGGTCACCGAGGAAGACTGGATCACCGCGGTGACGAAGGCGCCGGTGAACACCCCCATGTAGCGGTTGGTGGTCAGGGTGGCGAGAATGTTCTTCATCCGCTCGCCGGCCACCGCCTTCAGCCCTTCCTCCATCTGCATCATGCCGAAGAGGAAGAGGGCGAGACCGCCGAACAGCTCGACGGTCATCATGGCCCAGTCAAGATCACTACTCTTGGGAGTGGCGGCGAGCGCCGGCCAGGCTATGGCGAACAGGGCGGCGACCCCGAGCAGGGGACCGCTGCGGACAGGAAAATATTTATAGTTCATCGGGATAACTCCTCTGGTCGAGGTTAGTCTTTGCTTCGGGCCTTGACGATGGTGACCGGCATCTGGGCCAGATGGACCACCTGCTCGGCGACCGATCCCAGCAACAGATGCCGCAACCCGGTCACCCCTTTGCTGCCCATCACCACCAGGCGCGCCCGGCGCTTCTCCGCCAACTGGAGGATGCGGGTCACCGGAAGGCCGCTGACGAGGATCGACTCGGCCTGGCGCAGTTCCTTATTGTCGGGATGGGCTTCGCGTAGCTTCGCCAGGAAGCTGTCCAGCATCTCGCCGGCCACGTCCTCCATCCTGGCGAGGGTCTTTTTCTTCGCCATGCGGGCGTAATAGCCGGGCATCCGTTCCGGGTCGTGCACCACATGCAGCACCAGGAGTTGGGCGCCGAAACAGGTGGCCAGGTCGGCGGCGGCCAGCAGGGCGGCCTCGGAGTGCGGGGAGAAATCCACCGGCACCAGTATGGGACCGGCGTCCGCCCCCGGAGAATGGTCGGATGTCTGTTTTTTGTCGCTGGTTTTCTTTTCTGCCATGGTTCATCGCTCCTGTTTACTCGATCGGTTCAGTACAAGCGTTCCATTGGGGAAAGGCACCAAAGGTCAGGCCCGCATTTCTCGTCAGTCGCCTACGGCGGACAGCGATTGGCTCGGTGTGGCCCCTCGGTGTCCTCGCTACGATGCCCGCTGAGAATACGGGCTTGAAAGATCAATGCCGGTCTGGTTTCCCTGAATGCCGGCGAAGTCGGAGTGGCGCCGCCCTTCCTGCCATGGTTTTTTCTTCCTGGCGGCGGCTTCGTCGACCTGGATCTTGGTGCCAGGGGATGGGTCGTGGGCGGAAGCTTATCGGTTCGGGGGGGAGCAAGGCAAGCCGGGGCCCCGGGCGATCCCGGCTTGGCGGAAAGCCAGTCCGGCAGGATGCGCAGGGCGCACCGATGGAAAACGCGGTGCGAGGCACACCTCATACCAATTCCTCTTGGTGTATCCGCCTGAAAGCCATGGGTAGCTGGCGATGAGCGAAGCGAATCCCAGCTACTTGTCCACACCAAGAAGCTGGGTTTCGGCGCTTTGCGCCTCAACACCAGCCTACGAATATGAACAATAACTATCGAGAAACGGTATTACCGCATTGATCTAGGCACCAGCCAACTCCCGATACTCGAGGCGCAAGGCGCGCAATGCCTCGAGGGCCGTCGGGTAATCAAAATTCTCGAGAAGCGTGGTCAGCCGAGCGAAATCCTTCCCCAGGGCCGGGCGCAACAGGGGGGCCGTATCACTCAGGAGTTCCCCGGCTCTTGAATCGTCTTCGGCCAGCAGAGCCTCCAGTTTGGCGACCGCTTCCCTGACCTGTGGCCAGTTCGGCGTTTCAGCGGCTACTACCACCGGCTCGGGAGCGAGGGCGGCGTTCACGGCCACAGCAAAAGCCTTTAACTCATTCCCCAAAGAGGTCGCCAGGGTTTCCAGCCGATCGGGCTCGGCCGGCTCGGAGATGGCTTTTTCCAACTGGGCCGCCTGGGCGGACAGATGCGTCGCTCCCATGTTGCCTGCCGTCCCCTTGAGGGTATGGGCCAAGCGCTTGGCGGTATCCAAGTCCCCGGACCTGAGATGGGCGAGCAGGCTGTCCATGTCGTTGGTGTGCCCAGTCACGAACAGTCGCAGCAGTTGCTGATAGCGTTCCATCCGACCCCGCAGGATCCGCAGACCCTGGGCGAGATCCAGGCCGGGGATGGCGGCCAGAGCGGCCGCTACAGCGTCCGGGGAAGGGAGGGCGGCTTCGACGGGGGATCTTTCGGTGGCGACCCTGGACGCATCGAGCCGATCCGGCAGCCACTTGAGCAAGGTGGCGAACAAGGCGTCCGGATCCACGGGCTTGCCGATATGGTCATTCATGCCGGCGACCAGGCAGCGTTCCCGGTCCTCGTTGAAGGCATTGGCGGTCATGGCCAGGATGGGAACCCTGTCCCGTCCCGGCAGGCCGCGGATCGCTACGGTCGCCTCCACGCCATCCAGACCCGGCATCTGGATGTCCATCAGGATCAGGTCGTAGGCTTGGTGTTGAGCCAGGGCCAGGGCCTCCCTTCCATCCCCGGCCAGATCCACCTGAAACCCCACTTCATGCAGGAGATCCAGGGCTACTTCCTGGTTGATGGGATTGTCCTCGGCCAGCAGGATCCGGGTCCCCTTGGCGCGACGTCTCAGTCTCTGCTCCACGTCGGAATCCCCTCGCTGGGCATCGGCCCCAGCACGCCGTTCGTGGAACAGGGCCTGCAACACCTCCACCAGGGTCGAACAGGTGACCGGCTTGGCGAGCACCGCCGCGAACCCACCGCGGGCCATTTCCGCCGGCGGTAGTTGTGGCCCGAAGGCGGTTACCAGGAGATGGGCCGGGCGTCGGCGCAGGGACAACTCCCGCAACCGTACGGCGGTCTCGACGCCGTCCAGCTCCGGCATGCGCCAGTCGATGAAGAGGACATCATAGGGGTCGCCAGCCGCGTCGGCGGTCGCTACGGCGCCGAGGGTCGCCATGCCGGACTCTGCCCTGTCCACGCGCCATCCCAGGTCGCGCAGCAGGCCGGCCAGGGATTCGCGGGCCTCGGCCAGGTCGTCGGTCACCAGGGCCCGTCCGTGGCGGAGATCTCCCGGGAGGCGGGATGGCGCCGCGCGTTCGCCCCGGGTGAGCCAGGCCGTGAACCAGAAGGTACTGCCCCGGCCCGGCTCGCTCTCCAGACCCACCTCGCCACCCATCAGACGCGCCAGGCGGGCGCTGATGGCCAGGCCCAGCCCCGTCCCTCCATACTTGCGGGTGGTCGAGGTGTCGGCCTGGACAAAAGACTCGAACAGCCGCCCCTGATCCTCGCGGCTGATACCGATGCCGGTATCGGTGACCTCCCAGCGCGTCAGCAATTGGCCGTCGGTCTCTGCTTGCAACCGCGCCCGTAGGACCACCGAACCCTGCTCGGTGAACTTGATCGCGTTGCCGGCGAAATTGAGCAGGATCTGTTCCAGTCGCAGGGCATCGCCACGTAGCGTGCCGCGCAGGGCCGGATCCACCAGGGTCGCGATCTCCAGGCCCTTGGCCTCGGCTTGTTCGCGAACCAGGGTACAGACCCGTTCCAGCACCCGGTCGACGTCGAAGTCCTGGACCTCCAGGGCAAGCCGTCCGGCCTCGATCTTGGAGATGTCCAGGATGTCGTTGATGATCTGCAACAGGTGATGAGCGGCGTCGGTGATCTTGCGCAGATACTCGCGGCCGCGCGGTTCGGTGAGATCGCGCTGGGCCAGGTGGGCGAAGCCGATGATGGCGTTCATGGGCGTGCGGATCTCGTGGCTCATGTTGGCCAGGAAGCGGCTCTTCGCCTGGTTGGCCTGCTCGGCGGCTTCCTTGGCGGCGGCCAGCGCCTGCTCCGCCCGCCGGCGCATGACGATGCGCCACAGATCCTCGCCGATCAGTTGCAACTGGTGGACATCCGAATCGTCGTAGTTCACGGCCTTGTTGCCTACCCCGAACAACACCCGTACCTGGCCCTGCTCGATGATGGGGACGCCCAGGTGGCGTATCAGATGGGCGTGGCCCTCGGGGTAGCCACGGCGATTCGGCAGATGCTGGAAGTCGTTGTGCACCACCGGGAGCCGGGTGCGCAGGGTATCGGCCCAGACCCCGGCCTGCTTCAGGGGATAGTGTGTGTCGTAGGTCGCCGTGCAGTACTTCAGGGTGGCCGCGGACCAGGTGTAGAGTTCGATGGTCTGCTCATCCTCGTTGACGAAATGCAGGTAACCGATCTCGCTGTCCGTCAGGCGCACGGCCTCCTCGATCCCGCGCTGCAGCAGGTCCCGTTCTTCCAGGTTGTGAGCCATCTGGCTCATCTCGAACATGGCCTGGAGCCGGATATCGCTGATCTGCAGACGGCGGTTGGCAGCCTCCAGCTCGGCGGTGCGGCTGGCGACCAGGTCTTCCAGATGGTGCCGGTGGCGCTCCAGCTCGGCATCCATCCGTTTGCGCTCGGTGATGTCACGGACGATGGCCTGCAGCAATACCCCCTTCTCGGAGGGTAGCGCGTTCAGACTCACCTCGGCATCGAAAGGTGTGCCGTCAAGCCGGCAATTCTGCCACTCAAAGAGCTGGGGTTCCCCGCTGATAGCCGCTTCGATATAGGCCAGGGCAGCCTGCTGGGTATCCCTTCCGTCGGGCTGGCGGAGGGGGGAAAAGCGATCCGGGGTAGCGCCAATGATCTCGTCGCGGGAACTACCGTAGAGGGTTAGAGCCTTGCTGTTACAATCGATGCATCGGTCACGGTCCATGATAAGGATGGCATCGCCGGCGGTTTCGAAGAGGGATCGGTAGCGTATCTCACTCTCGCGCAGGGCATCCTCGGCGCGCTTGCGCTCCGTGATGTCACGACCTACAGACTGAAATTCAGTGCATTTTCCATCGGCGTCCAGGAGCGGCACATCCACCCAGTTGAACCATCCCCGACGGCCATCCTGAAGCATCACCGAATGTTCGTAGGAGAAGGGAGCCGGGTGAGCGGCGAGCCGGGAATAGGTGGCCAGAACCATTTCCCGCTGTTCCTTGGGAATGAGCTCGATCCAACGTCGACCCAGCGGATCGATATCTGGCGGGGTGAACAGCGCCCTATACTGCTCATTGACAAAAGTCAGGGTGGTGTCGGGCCGCCAGCGGCACACGGCGTCCGACTGACTCTCGATGATGGCCCGATAGCGTTGCTCGCTCTGCCTGAGCTGGGCTTCCGCCTGCTTGCGCTCCGTGATATCGATCCAGACGGCCAGCAGATAGGTGCGGCCCCGCAGGTGCACGACCCGGTTTCCGGCGTATAGGTCTTGGAGGCGCCCGTCTTTGCGGCGATGGCGGGTCTCGAAGGCGGTCAGGGTCCCGTCCAGGATCTCCGCCAGGCGTGCCGCTACCTCCGCCGGCGTCATGGCGGCCTGGATGTCCTCCAGGGTCAGGCGGGCAAATTCTTCCCGTGTGTAGCCGAGTGTCTCGCAGGCGGCATCGTTGAACTCGACGAAACGGCGGGTCTCGCTGTCGATCAGCAGGATCCCGCTGGCGGCCTGGCTGAAAATGGCGCTCAAGACCTCCTCCCGCTCCTGGAGCCGAGTCTCCGCGGCGCGCAGGGCGGTGATGTCGCGGGCGATGCCCAGCACGCCGATCAGCCGGTCCTGGGAATCGAACATGGGGGTCTTGATGGTCTCTAGCAGCTCCCGATGGCCGTCGTCGGCATAGGTGATCTCCTCTTCGTTGACGGTGGGCCGGCCGGCGGCCATGGCGGCGCGATCCTTGCCACGGAAGAACTCGGCCGGCTCCGTGTCCATGAAGTCATGATCGGTCTTGCCCAGGATATCGGCCTCCTTGGCCCCGAAGAAGCGCTCGAAGCGGGGGTTGCAGGCCAGATAGACGCCGTCCGGATCCTTGAGCCAGATCAGGTCGGGGATGGTACGCAGAATGGTTTTGAGGAGCCTGTGCTCCCGGGCCAGGGCCTCCCTCTGCCGGCCTATCGAGCGAGTGATGGCGAGACTGAACACCACGGCCATGATGATCGCGGTGGCGAGTAGCCCGATGGTGAAGAAATGGATTGTTCGGTATTGCGCGTGACTGACGTCATGTTCTTCCCGGGCGGCGCGGATCTGGATATGCAACAGGGCCGCGAGCTGCGGATTGAGCGCATCGAGGCCGGGGTGGAGAGTCGTGGCAAAAAACCTTGTTATTTCATCGATCTGTCCGAGCTTGAGGAGGCTGAGGAGGCGATCGATGGCCTGATCCGCGACCACCATGAGCGGCTCGATGTGTTGTATTAATACTCGTTCCTCCTCAACAAGATAGGTCGATAGATACGCCCGCCACTCGTTTCGGATATCGACCAGGGCGGCATCGATGCTATGAATCGCTTGAGAAGGGGATAAGGTGCCACCCTGGACCTGGAGCACGAGCGTGGGGATTTCATTATAGGAATTGGAGATACGGCTTAGCTGCCCTAGGGGCTCGATCCGATCGATGTACAGGGTATCGAGACTGGCATGGGTGGCCTGTATTCCGCGTAGACCAATGATCCCGATCGCCACCATGAACACGATCAATAACACAACCAAAGTCAGGAGTCTTGGTTCGACTTTCGGGTTTCTCAACATGGGTCACTTCCCGTCGAAGGGTAAATCCAGTCGGTGGTCTCAAGAAAGGCGCGGCCATGGGGCGGGCGATCAGGAGTGTGATCGTATTCCCAGAGGCCGATGGCCGGTGTTTTGAGTAGGGAGGGAAGCTTGGCGGTATCCGGACGCCGGGGCGGGTGGGTACTGGTGTTCATGGTCTTGCAAGATCAGCGGTGCCTGCCGGGTTTCCCTTCCTGGGAATCGGCGAACTCTCTGACAAGAGCCAGGCCGTCGTCACGGGACTGAATGAAGGCATAGTGACATCAGGATCGAATCGGCGATTCGGTTCAGGGAGAATCAGGTTGTGGGCCGCGGCGAAACCGAGATCGGCATTATAGATGGGGCGCCAGATGCGGGTATCGAAAACATCAATCAGCGCCATCGGGCGGGCCGAAACGGGGATGGCCTCACGCAAAGCCCATGACAGCAAGAGCCGGGAGGAATCCTCATGGGCACTCGGTGGCTCCGGGCAGGGAGGGAAAATGGCCGATTTTTGTTCTATTTTAGAGAACAATTAGCTTAAACTAAGATTAATTGTTCTTTATTAAAGAACAAAAACCTTGTCAAAACGCCCAGGCCCGGAGCCTCGACAGTTGGATGGGCCAGCCATGACGACTTCCCCGTCTTTCGCGGTCGATCCCCGACCCCTTCCCGCGCCTTGCTACCTGGCCAGACGGCGGTCATCTCTACTTCGGCCTTGACCGCATGGGTCCAAGGCCGACCCGGCTTGGCGGAAAACCAATGCATCGGCTAGGTGGAGAAAATTTTTCATTGTGCGGCCAAGCCAGGTCGCTTCATCATAATACCAATTCCTATTAGGTTATCCGCCATCGACGGGAGCACCTGAGCCGCCTGAGACGACAGAATCATAGAAGGCAGGCAGAAAGCCATGGGTAGGCTGGTGATGAGCGAAGCGAATCCCAGCTACTTGTCCGCACCAAGAAGCTGGGTTTCAGCGCTTCGCGCCTCAACACCAGCCTACGAATATCAATAATACCTATTGGGAAATGGTATAACCTTATTCCAGATGCGTCTATTTCCGGTGTCTTTCCTGGCCGGGACCGGTTCGGCTCAGACTATGGGTGGCTGTTGTCGAAGACCGCCGCGATCGCCGTTGCGGGCGAAAGGCGCCGGGCCAGAGGCCAAAATGGCCAATAATCAGTATCTTATTTATGTAACAATGATATTTGATTGGTGTTTTCTTTTGGGGGACCGGCTGATGAGGCCGAGGTTGTGCCCCTATCGACACATGGAAACAGGGAAAATCAGGAAGCGGTCTGAAAATACGGGAATGGGTCATCCATGAACGAACCCCTGCATCTGCTCATCATCGACGCGATCCGGTCCGGCTCGCCGTCGATCGAGGCCCGCCTCGAACACTCTGGGATACCCGCTCGTTGTCAGCGGGTCGGGACCGAATCCGAGTTCGCCTTGGCGCTCGCCCGAAGCGGCTGGGATCTGGCGCTGGTGGACCAACAGCCGCCCTTTCTGAATTGGCCCGGGATACTGACGCGCATCACCCTCGCCCAACCCGATCTGCCGCTCCTGCTGCTCGCCGACGACCTGGGCGAAGATCAGGCCGACTGGTTGTTGTCCCTGGGTTTGACCGATTTTCTTTTCAAGGACTCTCTCGTCGGGCTGGTGCCCGGCCTCAAACGGGCATTGCGGCGGGCGGAGGAACGGCGGGCGGCGCGGGAGGGCGAAGAACGCCTGCACCTGGCCCTGGAAGCCACCAGTATGGGCATCTGGGAACTGGATCTGGCCACCCAGGCCGTATTCTGGTCTTCCGAATGCTACGACCTCGCCGGGCTGGCGCCGGCCCCGATGAATCTGGCGTCCGTTCTGGAGCGCGTCCATGCCGAGGAGGCCCCGCGGTTGCTGAGCGAGATCGAGGGTACCGTCGCCAACGGCGGTCCCTTCGCCTCCGAGTTCCGCTTTCGGCGCGCGGATGGGGAGATCCGCTGGATTTCCACCCAGGGAAAGATCCGTTATGACGAGGCCGGTCGGCCCCTCCGGCTCATCGGCACCGCTCAGGACATCACCGCGCAGCGACGCATCGAGACCAGGTTGCAGCTCCAGAGCGCGGCCCTGGAGGCGGCCGCCAACGCCATCCTCATCACGGATCGGGAGGCCAGGATCCAGTGGGCCAACCCGGCCTTTTCCAGCATGACCGGTTATTCCCTGGACGAGGCCCTGGGGCGGACCCCAGGGGAATTATTGCATTCCGGCATCCAGAGCCGGGACTTCTATGTCGCACTCTGGGAGACCATCCGCGAAGGTCGGGTCTGGCAAGGCGAGGTGGTGAATCGGCGCAAGGACGGACGCCTCTACCACGAAGCCCTGACCATCACCCCGGTCCCGGATACCCGGGGGGAAATCCGCCATTTCATCGCCATCAAGCAGGACATCACCGAGATGCATCAGGCCCATCTCGCCCTCGAAGCCTCCAAGGAGCAGCTCGAAGCGCTGGTGGCGACGCGCACCGCGGCGCTGGAGGCCACCCGCACCCAGATGCAACTCATCCTGGATTCCAGCGCCGATGCCCTGTTCGGCTTCGACATCGAGGGCCATTTCACCTTCGTCAACCCGGCGACCTGTCTCCTGCTGGGATACATGCCCGAGGAGCTGATCGGCGAATCGGTGCATCAGACCATTCATCACTCCCGATCCGACGGGGCGCCTTATCCGGTCGAAGACTGTCCCATGCTCGTCTCGTTACGGGAGCAACGTACCATCCGCAACGACGAGGAGGTGTTCTGGCGCGCCGATGGCCGCCCCCTGGCGGTGGAATATGCGATCCAGCCCATGTACCAGCAGGGGGAAATCGTCGGCATGGTGGTCGGTTTTCGCGACATCAGCCAACGCAAGGCGGCCGAAGCCGCCCAGAGCGCCGCCTTGGCCGAGGCGGAGCGGCTGGCCCGGGTACGCTCGGAGTTTCTCGCCAACATGAGCCATGAGATCCGCACCCCCCTCAGCGCCATGCTGGGGCTGGCGCAGATCGGCCTACGTCAGAGCCAGGAGGTGCGGGTGCGGGATACCTTCACCCGTATCCTCGACTCCGGGCAACTCCTTCTCAGCCTGATCAACGATATCCTCGACTTCTCCAAGATCGAGGCCGGCAAGTTGCACGTGGAGGAGGGCTGGGTGGATCTCGGCCAGGTCATCGACCGCGTCTTGAGCCTGACCGCTTCCCAAGCCTATGCCAAGGGCTTGGAATTCCGCGTCGAGGAGGCCCTGGACCTGCCGTCCGCTTTCGCCGGGGATCAACTCCGACTCTCCCAGGTGTTGGTGAACCTGATCGCCAACGCCGTCAAGTTCACCGAGCAGGGTCGGGTGAGTCTTCTGCTGCGGCGGGAGGAGCGGGAACTGGTATTCGGGGTGCGGGATACCGGTATCGGCATGACGGCGGAACAGCTCCAGCGCCTTTTCGCCCCCTTCGAGCAGGCGGATGGCTCCACCACCCGTCGTTTCGGCGGCAGCGGTCTCGGTCTGGCGATCTGCCAACGCCTGGTCGGCCTCATGGGCGGACGCATCGAGGTGCAGAGTCGCGACGGCGCCGGTTCCCTGTTCGAGGTGAGAATCCCCCTGAAACAGGAGGTCTCCCCGCCCAGCCTCCCCCCCGGCAGGCGGGTGGCCCTGATCGGGTTGCCGGGGGCGGAAGCCTGGCCCTTGGCGGCCTCCCTGGCGGAACGCGGGGTGCAGGCCGAGGTGTTGCGCCTCCAGGATCCCCGGGTGGCCCAGGCGCAGCTCTTGGTGATCGCCGCCGAGCACCAGGTCCAGGGGCATCTGCTGCGACTGGTCCAGGCCGCCATGCAGCGAGGCCAACGCCTGGCCCTGGTCTATACCCCGGGGATGGAGATGCTCATCCACCCCGGCCTGAGGGAAGGGGTTCAACTCCTCGAACGCCCTGTGCGCGTCCGACGGATCATCGGCGCCGCCACCGCCGAACCCAGCGTCGCCGCCCCCCAGGGTCCGGAACGACGGCTCCAGGGCTACCGCATCCTGGCGGCGGAGGATCACCCCATCAACCGCTTGGTGTTGGAAGATACCCTGAATGATGAAGGGGCCGGGTTCGAATGCGTGGAGAACGGTCTTCAGGCCCTGGAGCGGGTGCGGGGACAAGGCCCGGAGGCTTACGACCTCGTGCTCATGGACATCCAGATGCCGGAGATGGACGGTTATCAGGCCACCCGGCGTATCCTGGAACTGGCGCCGGATCTGCCCATCATCGGACTCACCGCCCACGCCCTGCCCCAGGAACGGGAACGCTGTCTGGCCGCCGGCATGGTGGAGCATCTGGCCAAGCCGGTGGAGGTGGATGAATTGGTCGCCAAGATTCGGCACTATGCCCGTCCATCGTCCTCCCATTTTTCCCCGCATCCCGCGGTCTTTCCGATCGGTATCGAACCATCGCCCAGGGCAACCGGCACTTCCCCCTCGGGCATCGACTGGAGTGGACTGGAGGAACGCTACAAGGGCAAGTCCTCCTTCGTCGATCGACTCGCCGCCGCGGTGCTGGAAAGTCACCTGGATACCCCGGCCCAATTGCGGCAGGAGATCGGACGCCGGGACTTCGAGGCCCTGGAATTTCTCGCCCACAGCTTGAAAGGGGTCGGCGGCGCCCTCATGGCCGAGGCGCTCTATCAATTGGCCAAGGGTACGGACGAAGCCGCCCTTGGCCGTCAAACCGCCGCCTGGGAGTTGGCCGATCGATTGGCGGTGGAGGTGGAAGGCTTCCTCGGCCAACTCAAACAACGGCTTACCCCTGTTTTACCTCGCGAAGCCCGGATCGATGCGCCATGATCAAAACCGACATCCACATCCTGGTCGTCGATGACCAACTCGAAAACCGTCTCGTCCTCGATGACTTGTTGAGCGAGCGTTATAGCGTTCAGGCCCTCGGTGACGGGCGGGAACTGATCCATTACCTCCAGCGAGGTGGCCCGGTGGATCTGATCCTGCTCGATGTGGTCATGCCCGGTCTGGACGGTTTCGAGGCCTGTCGCCAGCTCAAGGCCGTGCCCGCTAGCCAGGACATCCCAGTCATCTTTCTGACCAGTCTCGAGAGTGTCGCCGATGAGGAGTTGGGGCTCTCCCTGGGCGCGGCGGACTTCATCCACAAGCCCTTCTCCCCCGCCATCGTGTTGGCCCGGGTCCGCAACCAGATCGAACTCGCCCGTACCACCCAACTCCTGCGTACCCGCAACGAAGATCTCGAACGCCTGGTCGCCGAGCGCACCCGGGAAATCCTGTCGCAGGCCGAGGAACTGGTGCAACGCCGACAACAGGTCATGGCCGCTCAGGAGGCCACCATCGCCGCCTTCTGTTCCCTGGTCGAGGCGCGGGACAATGAAACCGGTAACCATATTCGGCGCACCCAGCATTATGTCCGTCTTCTGGCCGAAGGTCTGCGCTACCACCCCCGTTTCTATGCCTATCTGGACGAAGAGAATATCCAGATGCTGTACAAGGCCGCCCCGCTGCATGACATCGGCAAGGTGGCCATCCCGGACGCCATCCTGCGTCGCCCCGGCGTCCTGACAGCGGAAGAATGGGAACTGATGAAGTGTCATTGCGCCCATGGACGCGACATCATCAGTCTCGCCGAACGGGAATTCGCCCCTAGCGGTGGTTCGCCTTACCTCTCCTATGCCAAGGACATCGCCTACAGCCACCACGAACATTGGGACGGCAGCGGCTATCCGGAAGGCTTGGCCGGGGAGGCGATCCCCTTCGGCGCCCGCTTGATGGCGGTGGCCGATGTCTACGACGCCCTCATCTCCAATCGCGTCTATAAAGCGGCGATACCCCACGACCAGGCGTTGAACATGATCTTCAGACAAAAGGGCATCCACTTCGACCCGGACGTCGTCGACGCCCTGCTCGATCAGGCCGATCTCTTCCACGCCATCGCCCAGCGACACCGGGACAAGCCGGATCCTGCGGTTGGACTGATTGCGGTGCGAACGGCGGGCTAGAGATTCGGGCTACAGCGGCAGTTTCGCTGGGCCGGTACGGCGATCCGAGAGAGTACCGGCCCCGGGTATTCGGCGTTCCTTCAGACTGAGCGGCTGAACGAACGAACCTACCTGAAGTGGAGCGGCGAATGCCTATTTATTTGGGGCAGACGCAGATATCAACGGAAGAAACCGGTTTGTCGTAGAAAAAGATGGGGGGTGCCGCCATAAAGATACCGGTTTTTTTCAACTCAAGGTAAAGTCGGTTGGCCTTGCCCAGAACATCATATTCCCACTTTTTATCCATTTCGTTCTCCACTTTGAACGAGAGTTCCGACTCAAGCAGTTTTTTGGTACCCCAATCCCAGCGATTGACCAACATCCAATCATAAAATACCGTACCCTCCCACTCGACCCGCATATCATCGAATACGGTTTCGTCCCAATGGGACAGGATTTTCAGCGGAGTGGAGTCCGACAGAAGTTTTTCCAGTTTGGGGAAATAGTGGCTGAAAAATGCCAGCGTCTCGACCTGGGTGCTACAGCCTTTGACAAATAGGGAGCCGGAGGCGCAATACTTGAGGTTGCTGAAGTGCAGGTCTTCTTCCAGCTTAAATTTGGTGCCGTGCTTGTCATAGTTTTTGGATGCCTGGATATCCGGGAAACAGATGGATTCTGCCGCGTTCTCGAATAGTAACTCAGGTATGAAATTGTGTTCCTTGCACTTGAGCTTGGTGCGCTTATCGGTGGCTTCGATGGCTAGGGTCAGGTTGTGTTGCTTCAACAAGTTATTTTTGGTGTCGTAGCGTATGCCTTCCCGATGAATACATTTGTTAATATCAAAATTCAATAGAGGCTCGGTTGCTGCGGTATGTCTTTTGACGATCGAGGTGATGGTATCCGTGACCAGTTTGAAGAGTTCCTGGTCGACTTTAGCTTTGTTTATGGGTTCTTCGCCCGCTTCGGGTAAAACCAGTTTCATCTGGAATTCTTTGCTTTTCTGCAGTTCGACTTTATCGTCTTTGTCGCTCATGGCATGTACTCCTTGAAGATTGGCGTTCGGAACAGGTTTCGTTAGCCGCTCAGGGCTAGCGGACAAAACCTCCAGCGGCCAGCCAGTCTGGGTTGGCCGTCTGATGGTTATGGGCGTTGTAAGGTTTTGTCCGACAGTCCTAAGTCAGCAAGGGGGTGAGGGGAGAAGGCCGCCTGTCTGCCAGGCTGGAAGTATTTGGCCCCTCGCGATCCCAGTCAAGTTGCCATGGCCCTGGAAGAAGAATATGGGCACTGTCGGGAAAGCAAGCCGGGAGTTCTGTGGTGTCGGCGTCGGACTCTGTTTTTTCCCGGCTATTCCTCCCATACTCATCGTCAACAAGCCAGGCGAGGGGGAGATTTTCATTGAACACTTGGTGGAACCTAGCCCAGGGCTGGACGGCTGCTCGGTGGGTCCTCCCCAGGCCAAGATTGGGTGTGAGGTATCGGGACTGGGCTCGGCAATGGATGAAGCCATGAGTTCGCCGCCCTCCTCAGCCTCGCCGGGACTCCCGTTGCCGGATATCCCCGGTTACCGCGTCCAACACCTCATCGCCGAAGGCGGCATGGCCAGCGTCTATCTGGCGATCCAGGAATCCCTGAACCGGCCCGTGGCGCTGAAACTGTTGCGGAAATTCGAGCAGCCCGCCCAGACCGAGCGTTTCCTCAACGAGGCCCGCCTCATCGCCTCCCTCAACCATCGCCACATCATCACTATTCACGATGTGGGAGTCGTCCAGGGGCGCCCCTACATTTCCATGGAGTACCTGCAAGGAGGCGATCTGGAGGCCCGTATCGCCCGGGGGATGAGCGCGGAGGAGGCGCTGGATCTGGTCGCGACTCTCGGCGACTGCCTCGCCCATGTCCACCGGCAGGGCATCATTCATCGCGATATCAAACCGGCCAACATCCTCTTTCACCTGGATGGGACGCCCATCCTCACCGATTTCGGCGTCGCCAAGCAGATCCATGTCGAGAGTGGACTCACCCTCGATGGCCTGAGTCTGGGGACTCCCTACTACCTCAGCCCGGAACAGGCCCAATCCAGCCTGTTGGACGGTCGGAGCGACATCTATGGGCTCGGAATCCTGTTTTACGAGATGTTGACCGGGACCAAGCCTTACCAGGGCCGGACCGCGGTGGAGATCATTCTGGCCCATATCACCGAACCCATCCCACGCCTTCCTCCCGAACTGCGTCGTTATCAATCCCTGCTGGAACGCCTGATCGCCAAGTCGCCGGACGATCGTTTTGCCTCGGCGGAGGCGATGTTGGCCGCCATCCGGGAATTGAACGACGAGGTGACGGATTTCCTGATGTTGGGGACCAGGACCACGGGCCGGGCGATGCGGCGCGCCCGCCCTCATGAAGCGCCCCTGATCGGCTCTCCGCCTTTCCTCTGGATGTTGGCGGCGGCGGCACTCAGTACCCTGGTGGTAGTGGTGCTGTTGCTGATGATCGAGACCGAAACGGCTCTCCAGGTCCAGGTTCCCCGGATCGGGACCCGGGGCGAGCCCCCACTCCCAGGTCCCGCCGCGCCCGCCGTAAGCCCCTCGACACCCGGTATTTCAACCGCCGGACAAGCCGAGCCGGTCAAACCCCCGCCTGCGGCGACCACAACCGGGGAAGAACGCTTGACCGCCCGCTCCGTTCGCTCCGAACCGGTGCCCGAACCCGCCTCTGTCCAGTTCGGCGCCTGGCCTGATAGCATCCCTGAAGCGGTCCCTCCCCTGGTTCCCGGGGTGGGGCGACGCCTGCGGGAAAACGAATGGTAAGGCCGGCTCCTTTGGCAACCGGGACGGCCAGATTTAAGACAACCTGAGACCCCACATGCCTTGGATCTTCGATTTCGCTCAAGACATCGGTCAGCGCCATGAGCAGGAGGATCGGCTGGCCGTCATCAGTTCCAGTGAGGGGAAGCGACACCTGCTGGTCGTCGGCGACGGCATGGGCGGCTACCAGCATGGGGCCCTGGCGGCGCAAACCCTGGTCGATACCGCCCGGGCCTGTTTCCGCCTTCTGGATTCGGAACCGCCGGGGGCGCTGCTGGAACGCATCTGCCATGAGGCCCATGTGGCGATCGGCGTGGCGACGGCCGGAGAGCTACCGGCACCGGGTAGCACCTGCGCCTTGCTCTACCTGGCGGAGGCGGAAGCCGCCTGGGCCCATGTGGGAGACAGCCGGATCTACCATTTCCGGCGGGGAAAGGCGCTCAGCCGTACCACCGACCACTCCCTGGCCGCCCTGCTGGCCAGGGTTCCCCAGGCTCGACCGGCCGATCTCCCCGAAGCCATGCTCAGGAGCCAGCTCTATATGCGCCTGGGGGGGGATCGCCCCCCGCAACCCGATCTGGGCGCAAGTCTAGTCGAGCCGGGCGATGTCTTTCTCCTTTGCAGCGACGGTTTCTGGGGGGCGATCGAACCGGAGAGCCTCATGGGGCACCTCCCCAGCGGACCACTCGACCAGCATCGGGCCGCCGAATTCGTCGCCCTGGCCCGGGAGCGGTGTGGCGGCGGTTGCGACAACATCAGCCTGGTACTGGCCCAATGGCGTCCGGGTTTGGCTCAGCGGCTGAGGCGGTATTTTGGCCGGACGGGGTGACTTCTCGGCCGGTTTGGGATGGATCGGTTGAGGCGGAGGCGAAATGGTATAAGATGCCCCCGCCATGCGCCTCGCGGACTTCGATTATTTCCTTCCCCACGAGCTGATCGCCCAGTATCCCTTGCCGGAGCGTCGCCAGTCCCGTCTGCTGGTGGTCGACGGCAACCAGGGCGAGACCCTGGATCTGGGATTCGCCGATCTGGTCAGCCGCTTGCGGCCCGGCGATCTCCTGGTAGGCAACGATACCCGGGTCATGAAGGCGCGTTTCCACGGGCACAAGACTACAGGAGGGGAAGTCGAGATCCTGATCGAGCGGCTCCTGGGGCCGGATCTGGCCCTGGCGCATCTGGGTTGCAGCAAGAAACCGCGGCCGGGAGCGAGGTTGTGGCTGAATGGGGCCGAGGCGCTCGAAGTCCTGGGGCGTCGGGACGAACTCTTCGAGCTACGGGTCCTGGGAGAGGATGTTTACTCCCTCATGGAGCGTTGTGGACAGATTCCGCTCCCACCCTATATCGAGCGTAGCCCGACGGCGCTGGACGAGGAACGCTACCAGACCGTGTTCAGCCGTGTTCCGGGGGCCGTCGCCGCCCCAACGGCTGGTCTGCACTTCGATGACGACCTCTTGCGGGACCTTGAACGCCTGGGGGTGCGTCGGGCCTGGGTTACGTTGCACGTCGGCGCCGGGACCTTTCAGCCGGTGCGGGGCGAGAATCTCGAGGCCCATCGAATGCACAGCGAATATATGGAGGTGGGCGAGACCACCTGCGAGCTGATCGCCGAAACCCGGGCGCGAGGGGGCCGGGTGGTCGCGGTGGGGACCACCAGCGTCCGCAGCCTGGAGACCGCCGCCGTCTCCGGTCGGATCCGGCCTTTCCGCGGCGAGACACGGCTCTTCATCCGTCCGGGATATCCTTTCCGTTGTGTGGACCTCCTCATCACCAACTTCCATCTGCCCCGCTCGACCCTGCTGATGCTGGTGACGGCCTTCGGCGGTTTCGATGTCGTCATGGCCGCCTATCGTCACGCCGTGGCCGGGGGATACCGCTTTTTCAGCTATGGCGACGCCATGCTGATCACCAGGTTGGAGGCCGGGGTGGGAAGATAGCGGGCAAAAAAAAGCGCGGCTTGGGGATGCCGCGCTAAAGTTCCACCAAAGGAGGATGGAGGAGTTGCACTGAACATTCATGAGTGAATGTTTAGTACATAATTATTCTCTAATATTTTGGGCATCAATGTCAAGCATTTTTCCTTTCGTTCCCCATGGCCTTGAGATGGGCACCAGGAATGGGTATGCGTTTTGAAGTGCTCGCTACTTCGGGCCAGGCCAGAACCGGGCGTTTGCTTTTCCCCCGCGGCGTCGTGCAGACCCCGGCCTTCATGCCCGTGGGAACCTATGGCACCGTCAAGGCGATGACGCCGGAGGAACTCGAAGACCTGGGCGCCGAGATCATCCTCGGCAATACCTTCCATCTGCTGCTGAGACCGGGCACGTCAGTCATCCGGCGCCTGGGAGATCTGCACTCCTTCATGCACTGGGAGCGGCCCATTCTCACCGACTCCGGCGGCTTTCAGGTCTTCAGCCTGGGGAAGCTGCGGAAGATCAAGGAGGCGGGGGTTACTTTTCGCTCGCCGATCGACGGACGTCAGGTATTCATGGGGCCGGAGGAATCCATGCAGGTCCAGCGGGAGCTGGGGTCGGACATCGTCATGGTCTTTGACGAGTGCACCCCCTACCCGGCGACGGAGACGGAGGCCCGCCATTCCATGGAACTCTCCCTGCGCTGGGCGGAACGCAGTCGTTTGGCCCATGGCGACAACCCCGCGGCCTTGTTCGGCATCGTCCAGGGCGGGGTGTACGATCACCTGCGGGAGGCGTCCTTGATGGGCCTGAGGGCGATCGGCTTCGACGGCTATGCGGTAGGCGGTCTTTCCGTGGGGGAGCCGCCGGCCGACCGTTGGCGCATCCTGGATCGCCTGGGGGAACAGTTGCCGACCCAGGCTCCACGCTACCTCATGGGGGTGGGGACGCCCGCGGATATTTTGGAGGCGGTGTGCCGGGGCATAGATATGTTCGACTGCGTGCTGCCGACCCGCAATGCCCGCAACGGTCATCTCTTCACCCATCATGGGCTGGTGCGTCTTCGTAACGCCAAATATCGGGACGCCGAGGGCCCCCCGGACCCCCTCTGCTCATGCTACACCTGTCGGCACTACAGCCTGAGTTATCTCAGACATCTGGATCGTTGCGGCGAGATCCTCGGCGCCCGCCTCAACAGTATCCACAACCTGCATTATTACCAGACCTTGATGCGGGATCTGCGGGCCGCCATCAGTGAGCAGCGGTTGGAGGCCTATGTGGAGGAGTTCTATCGGCTCCAGGGCGGGGCCAGGCCAGTCCCTGGGAACCAGCTTGCTCGTCGGACGCTGTAGCGGGACGGCCAGACTCGGCTCCGATGAGGCGAGACAAGTCCTACAGGACATTGGTGTGAACCTGATGTGGCTCCGGGCATCGACCGAAAATGGCCGGCTTTTGTTCTCAAAAGAAGAACAATAGCCATATAAAATCGGTATTGTTCTTATTTGGAGAACGAAAACCGAACCAACAAGCCCCGGCCCGGGAGCGCCGACACTTCCAGTCCATGCGAACGCCCGGGCGCCCCTTGAAGCTGAGGCCAGCGGACCCTACTGTCGAGACTTGGGGGCCAGTCGATGGGAGACGGCCCCGACCTGCCAACTACCCAAGCCGAGATTCAGAAGAGCGAAACAACCCATGCGCGTCGAAATGAAGTATCCCCCGAAACTGGGGTGGCCGGAGCGTATCCTGGCTGTGGCGGTCGCCATCCTGGTGCTCTTTGTGGGCTTGACCCTGGGTATCGTCATTCTGGGGATCCTGGGCGCCGTCGCCGCGGTAGTGGGGGTACGCCTCTGGTGGTTGCGACGGCGCCTGCGACGGGAAGGACTCCAGGGCGAGGCCAGGATCATCGAGACCCATTACGAGGTGGTGGAAGAACAACATCTCCTTCCGCCACCGAAACCCGGCAAAAGACATCGAAGACGTGTTTGAAGTGAGCGATCAGGTGACTGATACCCATTTCGGCGCTTTGCCGCCCCGTTACGGCTTCATGCTGAATCCCTATCCGGATCAGCGCCTCTCATCTTGCCCAGTATGCGATGGCAAAACCGGACAGCGGAAACTTCCCCTGGTGATCCATATCGATCCCGGGCATTTCGTGTTATTGAACTATACCTGTCGCTATTGCGGGAATTGCGAGCTACTGGTTGCCCACAAGCCGGTCATCGAACATTTGCTGACCTTGACGTTCCACCAGCGGGGGCACCCGGAGGCCATCGGGAATCCCTACCTGATTCTCGGCACCATGGACAAAAAGCATTGGCGGGAGAGCTTGACGCAACCCAAAGGAATTATGGAGTCTCTTGATTATATAAGCGATTTTGCTGTTTATTACGAAGAACTCCGCATGACCCAGGGCGGTTGGTTCCCGAAAGGCCAGAAACCGCCGATATGGCAATCCCCGCCATCCCAGGAGTGGGTCCGCCCCAAGCGCTGAGCGGAAGGCTGGCCCAATTCGCCGCCGCTTACGAACCAGCGCTCAGGCGAGGCGCTCGTACCAGCGCAGACACTGCGCCAAGGTCGGGTTGACCAGGCCGGACAAGGGCAAGGAAGCGGTATCCACCGAGGCGAGGAAGTTTTTCACATGGACGCCCAGACCCGTGTCCCCCTCCAGGCGCAAATGGCGTTGGAAGAACAGGGTGTCCGGATCTTCCCGCCCGGTGATCAGCAGCATGAAGTCATACAGGGAACCGCTCACACTGAGATCCACCTCGACATCGGACGCCAGGGCAACGAATCCCGGCCCTTCCAGACCCACCGCGAAACTGACATTGGCGTCCCGTACCCGGATACGCAGGCGGCGATTCTGGAGAAAATCCAGCTCGCCCCGGGCCAGTTCGCGGGCGAAGATCCGTTCCAACAGGGTGGCGGCCACCAGACTGTGTACCCGCTCCGGGACCAGTCGCAGGGGGGCGCCGAACAGGCGGGGGAGTTGAGGACGCGGCACTGAAAGAGAAGTCATGGCGGCTACACCAGAGCAGCAAAAAACCGTTGATGGGGAGTAATATTAGCAAATTATCATGTTTACGACGAGGATCTTGCTCCTGTGAACGCCGGCGAAAACCCCTTCGATCTCAATAACCATTCCGCTTATCAAGCCTGGCGCGACGCCAAGCTGGCCGAGTATCCGGAAGAACTCGAGGACCTGATCGTCGAGATCCAGGATCCCCGCCGCTTGACCAGCATCGAACAGGCGACCTTGCGCCGCCTCTGTCGCCGCACCAACATGGCCATCTATGTGGGTCGCACCGGCACCGACGCGGACAAGGACATCATCCAGTCCATTGGCGGGACCTTCGGCCTGCACCGCCTGGATCACAACAAAGGCGCCGACGAGGACGCCATCTCCTCCCTGAGCGTGCACGCCGACGCCTTCCACCGTGGCTACATCCCCTACACCAACCGACCCATCGCCTGGCATACGGACGGCTATTACAACGACGCCGGGCAGCAGATCCATGGTCTCATCCTCCACTGTGTGCAACCGGCGGATCAAGGCGGCGAAAACGACCTGCTCGACCACGAGATCCTCTATATTCATCTGCGGGATCAGGACCCCGAACTGATCCGCGCCCTCATGCATCCCCGGGCCATGACCATCCCGCCGAACGACAGCGGCGGCGAAAGGGTTCGCGAGGCCGTGACCGGGCCGGTCTTCGCCGTCGCCCCCGACGGTCATCTGCACATGCGCTATACCGATCGCAGCCGGAGCATCCACTGGCTGGACGACGCCGGAGTCCAGGAGGCGGTGGCCCGGCTCAAGGAGTTTCTCAATCAGCCTTCGCCCTGGCATTTCCGAGGCAAGCTCCAGGCCGGCTGGGGCTTGCTCTGCAACAATGTGCTCCATACCCGGAGCGGCTTCGAGGACCTGGAACACCGGCGCCTGCTCTATCGTGCCCGCTATTACGACCGCATCCAGGGAACTTGAGCCCAGGGTCGACCACCCCCAAGTGCGTGACGCATCCACATCCCCAGGAGCCCCCGGCATGAGCGACGCCCAGAGTCAACGCCTCCCGATCGAGATCAATCTCCACCGCAAATCACGGCTGCTGTCCATCCGTTTCGCCGACGGCGCCCAGTTCGAGCTGCCCTGTGAATATCTGCGCGTGTTCTCCCGCGCCGCCGAAGTCCGCGCCATGCGCCAGCCGGTGGTCGGCAAGGAGAACGTCAATATCGATCGCATCGAACCCCAGGGCCAGTATGCGATCCGGCTGATCTTCGACGACGGCCACGACACCGGCATCTATTCCTGGGACAGCCTCTATGAACTCGGGCTCAATCGGGAGCAAAACTGGGCCGAGTATCTCCACCGCTTGGAGGAGATGGGGTACCAGCGCCAACCCGATCCCAGCGAGCGCCCGGGGCGACGCATCAAGATCCTCTTTTTTTCCTATCTGGTGCAAAAGCTCCGCCGAGACCATCTCGACCTGGTGCTGCCCGAAGACCTGACAACGGTCGGCGACCTGCTCGAGTCATTGCGTCGACGCGAACCGGAGAACGCCCACCTGCTCGCCGACAAGGCGCTAAGGATCACCGTCAACAAACAGTTCAGCGAACTCTTCACCAGGCTGGAGGACGGCGACGAGGTCGCCCTGGTACCCAACTCCCCCGTCCCGCCCGCCCCGCCGAAACCCCCGGCGAGGCATTAGGCGAGTACCGGAAAAGGCACTACCAGCTTGTAGGTCGGCATTCCCATGCCGACGACTGATTCTGCACCCAATGGCGGCAAAGGGTTGCCGCCCTACGGCTGGTATGATGGTTTCTAGAATTCACCTTAGACCATGGTCTACGATCCCGTCGACGGCCTGATGTTTCCCGACCACCGCCACCCCTCAGCCATTCGCTATGCGCACCTCCCCATTTCCCCGGTAGAGCGCGCTAAAATAATCTTCTTTTGATCTCGTCACGGGGTGTCGCCATGCTCTTCAAGTACTTTCTCAAGCCGAAGTGGCAGCATCGCAATGCGGATGTGCGGCGCCAGGCGGTGGAGGCACTCCCGGCGGAGGATCAGACGACCCTGACCGAGGTCGCCACCAAGGACCTGGACCCCAGCGTCCGGCGTACCGCCTGTAAACGACTCAGGCACCTGGTCACCCTGAGCCATCTCGCCCACGGCGATGGGGATGCCACGGTGCGCGAGATGGCCACGGCCCGCTATCGCAATCTGCTGGCGGGGCAGGAGTCGGACAGCCCGTCGCTGGCGGAACGCCTGGCCTATCTGGAACAACTTCAGGACGAACGCCTGCTCGAACACCTCGCCACCAGCGCCCGGGATACCGAGCTGAGGCGGGCCGCCATCGCCCGGATGACCAGCGAGGAATTGCTCGTACTCTGCGCGGTGCAGGATTCCAGCGCCGGGATTCGCACCTTCGCCGCCGAGCGGATCGAAACCAAGGAGGGATTGCAGCAAATCCTGCGCCGCATCGGCAAAAAGGATACCAACGTCTACCGCCTGGCCCGCCAGAAACTCAAACGCATCGCCGAGCAGGAGGCCATCCCGGAACGGGTACGGCTTCAGTGCGCCGAGCTGTGCGAAAAGGTCGAACGTCTCGGGCGCTATGAGCGCTGGGTGCAAGACCGGGTACTGCTCGATCACCTGGACAGCCAGTGGGCGGCGCTGGAGCCCGAGGCCGAGCCCCAGTGGCGGGAGCGTTACTCCCAGGCGCGCCAGGGCTTTTTGACCGCCTTCGAGGAATATCGCCGCACCAATCAGCAGCAACTGGAAGAAGCCGAGGCCAGGGAACGGGTGCGGCAGGACAAAGGGGCCCTGCTCGATGAACTGATCGGCGCCGCCACCTGGGAGAGCGAGTTCGCCCTGGAGTCCCTGGCCGAGCGGGTGAAGGAACAATGGGCCATCCTGGATGACCTTCCCGAACCCGAGAACAGGCTCTTTGAACGCAATCTGCATCAGGCGCTCGACAGCATCGGACAGCGGGCGCTCCGGCTGCGACGACAGCACGAGGCCAACGAGCGACTCGAAGAACTGATCCGGCGGACGAAGGCGGACCTGGAGCAGAGTTCGCCCCTGCAACAACGGGACAGCCAGCAACTCATCGAGGATGGGAACGAGCTGCTGGGGGCGGAGGGACTGGAGCCGGGCCTGCGCACCGACTTCGTCGGCCTGCGCGAGGAGCTGGAAGAACGTCTGGAAAAACAGAAGCATGTCGCCGAACAAAGGCTCGAACATTTCCAGGCGCGGATCGCCGAACTCGAACAGCACCTGGCCGAGGGCGAGCTGCGCAAGGCCGAGCCCCTGTTTCAGAGCCTCCAGGCCAGCCTCGCCCTGATCGCGGCCAGCGGTGTTCCGGCCAAGCGCTATCAAGGCTTCGAGGCCCAGCTCCATCGCCTGGCTGGTCAGGTCAAGGAGCTCCAGAGCTGGCGCCGCTGGGGTACGGACCAGCACCGGGAGGAGTTGTGTCGAGGGGCCGAGGAACTCGTCCACGTCGATCTGCCCTTGGAAGAGGTGTCGCTACGCCTGGTCGAGCTGCGGGAAGAATGGAAGGCGTTGGACAAGGGGGGCTCGCCTCTCAACCATCCCCTCTGGGACCGCTTCAACACCGCCGCCGAGCAGGCCTACGAACGCTGCCGCCCCTATCTGGAGCAACAGGCGCGGGAACGGGAACAGCATCGGCAGCAGCGCGAGGCCCTCTGCGCCCAGTTGGAGGAATTCCTCGCCAAGGCCGACTGGAAGCAGATGGATTGGAAGCGGGCGGCGCGGGCCGAACAGGAGATGCGTAACGCCTGGGCGGCCAGCGGACCCACCGACGCCCGTTTCCGTCATGGCCTGGAGAAACGCTTTCGGGAGGCGATGCGGGTTTTGGATCAGCAGCTCTCCGCCGAACGCAACCGCAACCTGGCGTTGAAAAAGGACCTCATCGCCCGGGCCGAGGCCCTGCTTCAGGAACCGGATCTGCACCGGGCCATGGACGAGGCCAAGCGGCTGCAACGGGAATGGCATACCACGGTCGCCGGTCGGCAGAAAGACGAGAACCGTCTGTGGAAACACTTCCGTGCCGCCTGCGATGCGGTCTTTGCCCGCCGCCGTGAGCAATTGGAGGCCATGGGAAAAGCCCTGGGGCAAAATCTCAGCCTGCGTGAAGGGCTGCTTCAGGCCTTGCGGGACTTGGCGCGACCGGGAGAGGCGGCGGCCGCCATGGCGGAGCGCTATACCGAATTGTGGGAACGCTGGGAAGAGACGGCCAGTCTGCCCCTCCCCACCACCAGTTCAGCCGCCACCCTGGAGCGTGAATGGCGGGAGGCCCAACAGGCCTATCGTCAGCGACTGGCCCAACTGGAACAGGAGGCGATCGAGCGGGAGCGCACCCAACTGGCCAGGTTTGGGGATCTTTGTCGCGCCATGGAGCGGCTGGTCCAGGGCGATGCCGCGGGCGAGGGGGAGGTGGTGGCATTGGAGGCCGCCTGGCAGGCCATGGGGAGCCTCGTCGATCAGGCCCTGTATCGGCGGATGGAACTCCGCTTTCAACAGGCCCGCCAGGCCCGACTGAGCGGCGGCTCCATCCTGGACGACTATCTTGCCGCCCAAGCGGCGAACAAGACGCGGCGGGAAGAGCTCTGTCTGCATCTGGAGATCCTCTCCGGGGTGGCCTCTCCACCGGATCAGACCCAGGCCAGGCTGGCCTTCCAGGTCAGCCGCCTGAGCGAACACCTGCGGACGGGAGAGAAGGACCCCCTGGAACGGGCCTCGCGTCTGATCGAGGAATGGTATACCTGTGGACCGGCCCCGACAGAGGTGGCGGAAACCCTGGAGGCTCGCTTCCAGCGCGCCCGGGAGGCGCTGCAGCCGGCCCTGCCGTAGAAGCTGTTTGGACGTGCTCGTGGCAACTTCCGAACTCGTAGGGCGGCAACCCTTTGCCGCCATTTGATGCCGATCAGGGAGTGTCGGCAAAGGATTGCCGACCTACTCGGCTCGCTACCGCTTCCGCGCCTCGGGGCCAAGGTCTGTTCCTGCGATTATTGTACTCATTAAGAGAACAATAATCGCTTTATTTCTTTATTTATTGCCAAAAAGAGAACGAAAATCGGGCCTTTCCGCTCGATGCCCGGGAGGCGAAGGTTTCCAAATAGTTTCTTAACCCCGCAGCAGGCCCATGAACTCGGCCCGGGCGCGGGCGTCGCTGGCGAAGGTGCCGCGCATGGCGCTGGTGACCGTGGTGCTATTCTGTTTCTGCACCCCGCGCATCATCATGCAGGTGTGACTGGCCTCCATCACCACCGCCACCCCATGGGCATCGAGCCCCTGCATCAGGGCATCGGCGATCTGGCTGGTCAGGCGTTCCTGCACCTGTAGCCGACGGGCGAACACATCCACCACCCGCGCCACCTTGCTCAGGCCCACTACCTTGCCGCTGGGCAGATAACCCACATGGGCGCGGCCAAAGAAGGGCAGCACATGGTGTTCGCACAGGGAATAGAACTCGATGTCCCGCACCAACACCATGTCCTGGCAAGCCTCATGGAAGATGGCGTCCCGGATCACCTCCTCGGCCTGCATGTCATAACCGCTGGTGAGGAAATCCATGGCCTTCGCCACCCGGAGCGGGGTGCGTCGCAGTCCCTCGCGCTCGGGATTTTCTCCCAGGCGGACCAGCATCTGGCGCACCAGGCCCTCGAATTCCTGGTCATAGGTCTCTTCCGGGCCGGCATCCAGACTGGCGGCATAGCGGCCGCGGCTCAGCACCCGCGCTTGTTGGGGATTGATGGTCATGTGCTGGTCTCCCTGTTGTTGGTTGTGGTGGTACAGACCCCTTCGCCGCGATATGGGGTTGTCAGTCGGTCAAACCAACTCGAAACTTGTAGCCGATTTTTCGTTCTCCATTCGAGAACGAATCCGCTTCCATGGGGGTATTGTTCTCGGCAAGAGAACAAAGATGGTTATTTTCGGCCAGTGCCCGAAACCGCTGAGCACCAATACCCATTTCTGTTGAGCCTTTCTCTCCGCGGCGAATTCATGCTCGGTGCCCGATCTGGCTGGTCGGCGACGCTCGCCGGGGCCAGGGTTGCCTGTCACTTTCCCTGCTCCAGAGGTTCTCAGGGGATCTCGATACCCCAAGGCGCCCCGGCATTCTCGAGCAGGCCGAGGGCCAGGCTGTAGTTGTGGGTGCACATGGCGTTACGTATCTCCTCGATGTGCGTGGGAAAGGCGGCGCGCAGCAGATCCTCGTGATTGACGAAGCAGGCCAGGGATTCGCTATCCCGGCTATCGAGCAACCCATTCAACTGCTTCACCACCTCTGTGAGCAGATTCAGGTCGATTTCCTGCACCGAGATACCGGAGTGAAGCCGTTCGATCTCTTCGTTACGCCGCAGGACTTCGTGAGTGAGAAAGAAGTTCTTGGTCCGCAGGTA
>WBZP01001095.1_pt1 | contig 34612 bp, 33 predicted proteins | sample 5204301 | NCBI WGS metagenome assembly WBZP01 (sample SAMN12412401, study PRJNA552823) | activated sludge metagenome | isolation source: activated sludge from nitrification reactor of wastewater treatment plant... | place: USA: Pennsylvania | collected 2017 | reverse complement strand
CGATGATTGCCCACAGTTCATCACTCACGAGTGGTTTGGCCATGTCCAAAGCCTACCACCCTGCACCACCTACCGTCTGTAATCCTTGTTTTGTTAGGTGCTCTAAGGAGGAATCAATGACGCAACCGATCAACAGTCTGTCGTCGGCCTATTCGCGGCGGACCTTTATGAAGCTGATGGGCACCGGCGCTGCGACTGCCGCGCTGGCTGCCTGCGCCGCGCCGGGAGCAACCGTGGGCCAGGCGCCTGCTGCCGGCGGCGCGGCGGCCGCACCGGGCGCCGAGGCCGTCAAGCTCTCGGTGATGGCCTTTGGTCAGGCCGACCAGCCCGCCTACCAGGCGCTGGCCGAAGCCTACATGGCCGCCAACCCCGGCACCACGATCGAAGCAGTCTTCCTGCCCAACGACGAGAACTACTACGCCGCCCTGCAGACCCAGTACGCCGGCGGCAGCAACCCCGACCTGGCTTCGATGCAGGGCTGGGGCTTCCAGATCTTCGCCGACAACGGCGTGCTCCACCCGCTCAACGAGCTGCGCGAGCGCGACGCCTTCGACTACGCCTGGGCCGACAACCAGGTGATCCGCGACTACACCGAGCGCGGCGGCGACACCTATCTGGTGCCCATGCAGGTGGCCACCATGATCATGTTCTATGCCAAGAAGCTCTTCGACGACGCCGGCCTGGCCTACCCGACCGACGACTGGACCTTTGACCAGTTCCTCGAGACGGCGCAGGCGCTGACCAACACCAGCGGCGCGACCAAGCAGTGGGGCTACCAGGCCAACGGCAACTGGTTCCGCGACATCCACTGGATCCGCGGCAGCGGCAAGCAGGAGTTCGACACCCTGATCGATCCCAAGACTTCGACCTTCGCGCAGCAGGAGATCATCGACACTGTGCAGATGGTTGCCAGCGACTTCTACCATACGCTGGGCATCAGCCCGAAGCCCGCCGATCTGGACGCCGGCTCGGGTGGCATTCAGGCCGGGCAGTCGGCCATGAAGTACGAAGGGCCGTGGTGGTTCCCGCAGATGGTGACGGCGCAGATGCGCGAGCAGGGCACGGCGGTCGATTTTGACGTGGTGCTGATGCCGCAGCAGGCCGATGCCGACCGCCCGCACCGCGGCTGGGCCGAAGGTGTGGTGCTCTTCGCTTCGGCGCCGCGCGACCCAGCCTGGGAGCTGACCAAGTTCATGGCCGGCGAAGAGGGGCAGAAGATCTTCTCGACGACCACCGGCCGCATCCCCAACAACATGGCGCTGGTCGAGAGCTTCTGGGCGCCGATGGTGAAGGAGAACCACGGCGTAGGCAACACGGCCGCCTTCCTCACAGCCTTCGCAAAGGGCGAGGTCGACGTGATTTCGGGGCTGCCGCGCACGCAGTACTGGAACGAAGTCGTCAAGCCTGTGGGCTGGGACCCGCTGATCGCCGGTGGTGTAAGCGCCGCCGATGTGCTGCCGCAGGTGGATACCGGCGTGCAGAAGATCCTCGACGACTACTGGGCCAGCCAGGGCTGATTGCCCGCGCGGCAAACGTAGAGGTGTGACCTTCACCGGCGGGCGAGCTGTTGCCTCGCCCGCCGGTTTCTCTTCCTCTTCCCTCGCCCGGGCGCTCTTGATCGCACTCTCGATCCGGAATCAGCAGCCGTTGCCCCGGCATCCCACAGCGCTGTTTTCTTGGCAGGAGGCGCAATGAGCGCTGCGAGCCGCTCCCACCCGCGTTCCGCCTTCCGGCGGCGCGAAATCCTCGATGGTTATCTCTTTGCCTCTCCGTTCATCATCGGCTTTCTGATCTTTGTGCTGGCGCCGATGATCTGGTCGTTCATCCTCGTCTTCCAAAGCTGGAACCTGCTCTCGCCGCCGCGCTGGGTGGGGATGCGCAACATTACCGACATGTTTGCCGACCCCAAGACCTGGCAGTCGTTGTGGAACACGGCTTACTTCGCTTTCATCAGCGTGCCGCTGCAACTGGCGCTGGCCTTTTTGTGCGCCGTGCTGCTGAACCAGCCGCTGCGCGGGCGCAACTACTACCGCACGCTGCTCTACATCCCGGTGATTGTGCCGATTGTGGTGAGTGCGTTCATCTGGCAGCGCGCCTACCATCCCGAGTTCGGCATCATCAACGAAGTAATCGGCTGGTTCGGCATTCCGCCGCAAGCGTGGCTCTTTGAGCCGGTGCTGGCCAAGCCAGCCTTCATCTTCATGCGCATCTGGGTGATGGGCACGCAGATGGTGGTCTTTCTGGCCGGCCTGCAGGCGGTGCCCAAGTCGCTGCTCGAAGCGGCGGACCTGGACGGGGCGAGCACGTGGGGCAAGTTCCGCAACGTCACCGTGCCGCTGATGACGCCGGTGATCTTCTTCAACTTTGTGGTGGGTCTGATCGGCAACTTCCAGATCTTTGCGCCGGCGCTGGTGATGACGAAGGGCGGCCCGGCCGATGCCACGCTCTTCACGGTGCTCTACATCTACCGCAACGCCTTCGAATACTCGAAGTTCGGCTACGCAGCGGCGCTCTCGTGGCTGCTCTTCGTGATCATCATCTTCTTCACCTTCCTCCAGTTCCGCTTGTCGGGGCGCTGGGTCTACTACGAGAATGAGTAAACGGACGACGAACCGTAGGCGGTGCGCTCCTCTGCGTCGCCGCCGCAGCGTTGGGGAGGCCCCATGACGGCAACCAGCAAGCCGCTTGTTGCGGCGGAGATTGAAGCCGCCGCCGGCGCGCAGAGGCAGCGTCGGCTCTGGGCGGAGCGCGCAACGCGGCTCGGCGCGCACCTGCTGCTGCTGCTGCTTTCGATCATGGCGATCGTGCCCGTACTCTGGATGATCTCCTCGTCGCTCAAGGCGCCCACCGAGATCTTCATCACGCCCATCCGCTGGATTCCCGAAGTGCCGCGCTGGGAGAACTACCCGGCCGCCTTTGCCAAAGCGCCGCTCTGGCTCTACTTCCGCAACACGATGATCGTCTGCGTGCTGGCAGTGATCGGCAGCGTCTTTTCATCTTCGACGGTGGCCTTCAGCTTTGCGCGCCTGAAGTGGCCGGGGCGCAACCTCTTCTTTGCGCTGCTGCTGGTGACGATGATGCTGCCGGCGGTGATTGTGCTGGTGCCCCGCTTTCTGATGTTCAGCTACGTCTTCCGCTGGCCGCGGCCCTGGATCGGCACCTTTCTGCCGCTGGTGGTGCCGGCCTTCTTCGCCATCAACGGGCTCTATGTCTTCCTCATGCGCCAGTTCTTCATGGGCATCCCGGTAGAGCTGGAGGACGCCGCGCGCATCGACGGCGCCAGCACCTTCCGCATTCTGTGGCAGATCTTCATTCCGCTGAGCAAGCCCGTCGTGATCACGGTGGTGATCCTGACCTTCATCCAGTACTACAACGAGTTCCTCGAGGCGCTGGTCTACCTGAAACCGGCCACGTGGACGCTGGCGGTGGGCATCCGCGCCATGAACGACCAGTTCTACGCCACCAGCTGGGAGATCGTCTTTGCCACCGGCACCTTCATGCTGGCGCCTCTGGTGATCCTCTTCTTCGCCGCCCAGCGCTACTTTGTGGAAGGCGTCGCACTGAGCGGCTTTGGTGGAAGGTAACAGCGTCGAGAAGCGAGCCGTTCGGATCGAGAATCGAGAATCGAGAAGCGAGAAGACTGCTCGGCCTCGCTTTCACGTGGCACTATCGCATCTGATCGGAATGCTCTTGCTTGGCCGCACTGCTCGCCTCCTCTGAGCCTGCACCAAGGTGCCCACAGCGCCGCGACCGCTCCTTTCCCTGGGCGCCAGGATACCCGCCCGCTGCGGGCTGTCTTCTCGCTTCTCGCTTCTCGCTTCTCGCTTCTCGATTCTCGATTCTCGATCCGAACGGCTCGCTTCTCGATCTCTCTTATGCCCGTCTCAATCGTTGTGATCGGCGCAGGCAGCGCCATCTTCGGTACAGGGGCTCTGGCGACGCTGCTGCGCTCGCCGGCGCTGCAGGGCGCCACGCTGGCGCTCTGCGATGTGAACGCGGCGACGCTCGAGACGATGCACCAGCTCGCCGAGCGCATGAACGCCGAGTGGGGCGCGGGCTTTACGATTCGCGCCGGCGTCAACCGGCGCGCGCTGCTGCCCGGCGCCGACTTTGTGGTCGTCTGCATTCAGGTGGGGCCGCGCGAGGTGGTCTGGCGGCTCGACTGGGAGATTCCGCTGCGCCACGGCGTGCGCCAGCCCTACGCCGAGAATAGCGGGCCGGGCGGCTTTGCGCACACCTGCCGCAACGTGCCCGAGCTGATGGCCATCGCCCGCGACATGGAAGAGCTCTGCCCGCACGCCTGGCTGCTCAACTTCACAAACCCGCTCTCGCGCCTGGGGCTGCTGCTGAACCGGTACAGCACGATCCAGTCGGTGGGGCTCTGCCACCAGTACCTGTGGGGCTATGCGCTGGTTGCCGCCGTGCTGGCCGAGGAGTATGGCATCGAGGTGCCGAACGGCGACCACTTCCACGTGCACACCGACGCCCCCAATGTGCCGGCCATCTACCAGATGATCGACGCCGGGCGCGAGCGCTTCGACATCCTCTCCTACGGCATCAACCACTTTGCCTTCATGCTCTCGATCAGCGACCGCAAGACGGGCGAGGAGCTTTACCCGCTCTTTCGCGAGCGCTGGCTGGGGCGCATGCGGCGCGACTTTGAGCCGATGTCGCGCGAGCTCTTCGAGATCTTCGGCCTCTGCCCTACCGCCGGCGATACGCACATGGTGGAGTACCTGCCCTGGAGCCACGACCCGCTGACCAAGCCGTGGGAGAAGTACGACCTGAAGCTGCAGAGCTGGACGGGCAACATCGAGCGCCGCGCCAACGTGCGCGCCCGCGCCGAACGCATGGCCGCCGGCCTGGAACCGCTGGACGCGCTGCGCAGCGTGCGCAGCGAAGGGGTGGTCGAGCTGATCGAGGCGTGGCTGGCGGACAGCGGCGAGATGATGGCGGCGCTCAACATCCGCAACGAGGGCTACATCGACGGCCTGCCCGACTTTGCCGTGGTCGAAGTGCCGGCGACGGTGGACCGGCTGGGGATTCACGGCGTGCCGATGCCCCACCTGCCGCCGGCGATCAGCGAGATCTGCCGGCGCGAGGGTGAGCTGGCGTCGCTGGTGGTGGATGCCGCCGTCTCGGGCGACCGCAACCTGGCCCTGCAGGCGCTGATGATGGACCCGATGGCAAACGACATCGACCGCTGCAAGGCGATTCTCGACGACTTTCTGGTGACGTTTCGGGAGTGGCTGCCGCAGTTCTGGTAGAAGAGATCGAGAATCGAGAAGCGAGAAGCGAGAAGACTGTCCAAAGGGGGGCGACGGCGGAGTGATGGATGAGGCTGGGCTGGTGGAGTGGATGGGGTGGGGGGCGGAGGAGCTGGAACGGCGCAGCCCTGTGCCGGTGCGCGTGCTGGCGCACAGCGACGCGCTGCATGACGACCTGGCCGCACAGATCATTGCCGAGGTTGAGGTGGCGCGCCTGGAGAGTCGTCCCGCTCGGCTGATCCTGCCCGTGGGGCCGGTGCGCCACTATCAAACGGTTGCCGCGCACTGCAACAGGAAGCGCATCCGTTGGCAGCACTGCCATCTCTTCCTGATGGACGAGTACTGCGACTGGCAGGGGCAGCGCATCCCTCCCGCACACCCGCTCAGCTTCCTTGGCTTCTTCCTGCGCGAGCTGGTCGCGCAGCTCGATGCCGAGCTGCGGCCGCCGCTCGAGCAGATTTACGTGCCCAACCCGCGCCGCCTCGACGATGTGGCAGATGCGATCGCTGCGGTGGGTGGCATCGACGCCTGCTTTGGAGGCATCGGCATTCACGGCCACGTTGCCTTCAACGAGCCGCCGCTGGCGCCGTGGCTGCACGTGCGCCCGGAAGAGTACCGCGCCTGCCCGCCCCGCCTGCTCACGCTCAACCCCGAGACGGTGGTGATGAACGCGGCGCGCGGGGCGGGCGGTTACCTGCCCGCGCTGCCGCCCATGGCCGTTACGTTGGGCATGCGCGAAATCTTTGGCGCGCGGCGCATTCGGCTCTACTGCCAGGGGGGCGCCTGGCAGCGCGCGATCCTGCGCATCGCGCTCTTTGGCAGCCCTGATGCGCCGGCCGCGTCAAGCGCCGCCAAGGATGGCGACCCGTGGGCGGCGGGCGAAGACGTGCGCTACCCGGTGACACTGCTGCGCCGCCATCCCGACCTTGCCATCACCACCGACGTCGAGACGGCACAGCCCGTGCGCCTGCGCATTCAGGTCTGAGCCGCCCCTTCTCTCCTGTCGTCGGTCACACTGGACGCCGCCCATGCCCGCTGATGCCGCTGCACTGCCAACGCTGACCCACCTGTGGTGCGAATCGCCCCTCTCGCCGCCGGTGGTGGCGAGCCTGCCCGCCGCCTGGCAGCGCATCGACGCCGCCGCTGCGCCCGCCGCGCCATGGGCCAACGCCCAGGCGGCGCAGGCAATGGTCGCTTCGTCGCTCGTGCGCTACACCGGCGCGCTGATGGACGCCTGCCCGCAGCTGCGCATCATCGCCCGCACCGGCATCGGCGTTGACAATGTGGAACTCGACGCCGCCACGCAGCGCGGTATTGTGGTTACCAACACGCCGGATGGACCGACCGAATCGACGGCTGAACACACGGTGGCCATGCTGCTGGCGCTGGCCAAGCGGCTGCCCCAGGGCGCGGCAAACCTGTCGGCGGGCAAGTGGGGGCCGCGCACCGGCCCGCTGCTGGGCAGCGAGGTGCGCGGCAAGACACTTGGCCTGGTGGGGCTGGGGCGGATTGGGCGGCGCGTGGCCGAGATCTGCCGGCTGGCCTTTTCGATGCGCGTGCTGGCCTGCGACCCGCTGGTCGATCCCTCCGCCGCTGCCGTGCTGGGGGTTGAGCTGGTGGAGCTGGATGCGGTGCTCGCCGCCGCCGACTTTGTGAGCCTGCACGCGCCGGCCACGCCCGCCACCTTCCAACTGATGAACGCGGCGCGGCTGGCACAGATGAAGCCGGGCAGCATCTTGCTCAACCTGGCGCGCGGCTCGCTGGTGGACGAAGCTGCGCTGTTCGCCGCGCTGCAGAGCGGCCACCTGGCGGGCGCCGGCCTCGACGTCTTCGACCCCGAACCGCCGGCGCTCGATTCGCCGCTGCGCAGCCACCCCATGGTGCTTGCCACGCCGCACATGGCCTCGGTGACGCTGGAGGGGCGCGAGCGGATGGAGCGCATGGCCGTCGACAACCTGCTAGCCTTTGCGCGCGGCGAGCGGCCGCCGAATGTCGTCAACCCGGCCGTCTACGGCGCATGAGCCGCAGCAATCAGAGTGGAGGGGCATCTGTGAGACCACGCATTCAGCATGTGAGCATCCCCCGCCCGCCGGGCAGCGACGCCGTGGCGCGCCGCTTCTACGGCGAGCTGTTGGGGCTGGAGGAGTTCACACCGCCTCGCTCGCTTGTGGCGCTCGACCTGATCTGGTACCGGCTGGGCGACACCGAGCTGCACCTCTTTGCCGAGGAGCCGGCGGGGCAGGACCACTCGGGCCGCCACCTCTGCATCGAGGTGGAGGACGTGGAGGCGCTGCGCGAGCGGCTCGAAGCGGCCGAGATCTCGGTCGTCGGCACAATTCCCATTCCGGGGCGGCCGCGCTACTTTGTGCGCGACCCCTTTGGCAACCTGGTTGAGATCTGCACCATCGAGGGCGACTTCGCCGTGATCGAGGCGAGTGAGTAGTCGGCGCGCCTCCCATTCCCATGCCAGCAGGAGAAGCTGATGAGCCTTCCATCCACGGCGCAGGGCGCGCCGACGGTCTCTGACGCCACGCGTTCATCCCTGACCCATCTTGAGTGCGGCAAGTGCGGGCGCAGCTACGATGCCGACCAGCTGATGAACCTCTGCCCCGAGTGCGGCCGGCCGCTGCTTGCCCGCTACGACCTCGCGCTCGCCGCCCAAACGCTGACGCGCGAGGCCCTGCGCAGCCGCGACCAGGACCTGTGGCGCTACGAAGAGGTGCTGCCCGTGCGCACGCGTGCGGCGCGCATTCGCCTGGGCGAGGGGTGGACGCCGCTGATCCACACTGCCGCCTTGGGCGCCGAAATTGGTTGCGCCGACACTTGGGTGAAGGACGAAGGCGCCAACCCCACCGGTAGCTTCAAGGCGCGCGGCCTCTGCATGGCGGTGAGCCGCGCCTGGGAGTTGGGCGCGCGCGAGCTGGCGATCCCCAGCGCGGGCAACGCCGCCGGCGCCATGAGCGCATACGCCGCCGCCGCCGGGCTGCCGGCGCACGTCTATATGCCGCGCGACGTGCCGCCGCTCTTCCAGGTGGAGTCGCGCGAGCTGGGCGCAACGGTGACGCTTGTCGACGGCCTGATCAACGACTGCGGAGCGAAGGTGCGCGAGGGCTGCGCGGCGCACGGCTGGTTCGACGTGAGCACGCTCAAGGAGCCCTACCGCGTCGAGGGCAAGAAGACGATGGGCTACGAGCTGGCAGAGCAGTTCGAGTGGACGCTGCCCGACGTCGTCATCTACCCCACCGGCGGCGGCACTGGCATGGTGGGCATGTGGAAGGCCTTCGCCGAGATGGAGGCGATGGGGCTGATTGGTTCGCAGCGGCCGCGCATGGTCACTGTGCAGGCCGAGAACTGCGCCCCGCTCGTGCGCGCCTTTGTCAACGGCGACGAGCACGCGGAGCTGTGGCAGGGGGCGCGCACAATTGCCGACGGGCTGCGCGTGCCGGTGGCCGTGGGCGATTTTCTGGTGCTGCGCGCGCTGCGCGAGAGTGGCGGCCTGGCCGTTACCGTAAGCGACGCCGAGATGCTGCACTATGCGCGCGTGATGGGCAGCAAGACGGGCATCTTCCCCGCGCCCGAGGGAGCGGCCTGCCTGGCGGCGCAGGTGCAGTTGCTGCAGCAGGGCTGGATTCGCCCCGACGAGCGCGTGGTGCTCTTCAACACTGGCAGCGGGCTCAAGTATGCCCACCTGTGGGCATGAGCGGCCCCGCACGCGATCTGCGCCACGCGCGCAATGTGCGCAACGCGCTGGTGATGCAGTGCGGCGGGCCGACCGCCGTGATCAACGCCACGCTCGCCGCCGTGATCCAGAGCTGGCAGCAGGCGCGCGGCGGCAGTGGCGCGCACCTGCTGGGCGCGCGTAATGGGCTGCTGGGGCTGGTGCAGGCGGATTGGGTCGAGCTCGATGCGCTGACGGCGGAGCAGGTGCACGCGCTGGCGCAGCAGCCGGGCGCGGCACTGGGCGGCGGCCGCCACCGCCTGGGCGAGGATGAGCTGGCGCCCACGCTCGAACTGCTGGCGCGCCACGGAATCGACGCGCTCTTCCTGATCGGCGGCAATGGTACGGCGGCGGCAGCCTGGCGTCTGGCGCAGGCCAACCCAGCCCTGCGCGTGATTTCGCTGCCCAAAACAGTGGACAACGACCTGCCCGGCACCGAGGTCGCGCCCGGCTGGGGCAGCGCCGCGCGCTACACGGCGCAATCGGTGCGCGAGGCGTGGCTCGACCTGCACGCGATGTCCACCTTCGACGACGTGGTGGTCTACGAGGTGATGGGGCGTCACGCCGGCTGGTTGGCGGCGGCGGCCGGCCTGGCGCGCGGCGGCGAGCAGGGCGGGCCGCAGCTGATCCTGCTGCCCGAGGCGCCGGTGGATGAAGACGCGCTGCTCGAAGCGATTGCCCGCGTGCACGCACGCGATGGCGTCTGCCTGGTGGCGGCGGCCGAGGGCGCGCGCGACCGCAGCGGCGCCTTTCTGGCCGAGCGCGCGGGCGAGGCAAGCGTGGATGCGAGCGGGCAGCGGGTCTTCAGCATGGCGGCCGGGGTCTCGGCCTACCTTTGCACCCAGGTGCAGCAGCGGCTCGGGCTGCGCACACGCCAGGTGCGCGCCAATACGCTGCAGCGCGTCAGCGGCGCGCTCGTCAGCCCGCTTGATCGCGAGCTGGCGTGGATGGTCGGTGCAGTGGGGGTGCAGCGTGCGCTGATAGGGCAGAGCGGGCTGCTGATGGGGCTGGCGCGTGTGGGCGAGCAGTGGCGGGTGGAACCCGTGCCGCTGGCCGAGGTGGTCGGGCGCGAGCGGCTCTTTCCGCAAGAGTGGTTGAGCGGGGCGTTCGCTGTGGCGCCGGCCTTCCGCGCCTATGCTGCGCCCTTCGTCGAGGAGCTGGAAGCGCCGCTGCTTTGGTGATGCGAACGGGGGCAAGGGCAGCTAACCGCCGGCGCCTCAGGGTGTGCCGAGGTCACCGCCGTTCCAGTGCTCGTAGAAGCCGCGCTTTTCGGGCGGGAACATCTGCGCCACGCGGTGCATCATCTCGTGCGAGAGATGGTCAATCTTCTCGCGCTTCTCGTTGCCCGTCAAGCCTGCTGGCACCGCGAGCGGGCCGAAGATGGGGCCAATTGCGATCGTCACCGGCGTGCGGCGCAGGCGGCGCATGTTCTCGGCCACCTGGTCGGTGCCCAGCAGCGCCACGGGCAGGATGCGCTTGCGGCTCATGGTGGCCAGCAGCGCGGTGCCGGGTTTGGCACGCGCCAGGCGGCCATCCACACGCACCGCCGGGCCGGTCTGCGTGGTGATCAGCTCGCCGGCCGCCACCCGTTCGCCCAGCTCGGGGTTGATGCCACCTTCGGGGAAGACGCCGAGCGGCCGCCCCTGGTTCAGCACCTTGAGCGCATCGCGGAAGGCGTCGCGATCCACCTGACCGCGCCAGATGGGGATGCCGTCGAAGAGGTTCATGAAGAAGCGCACATACCACTTGCGCTGCGATTCGGTGGCAACGAGGAAGACCGGCTGGAAGGGCAGGAAGAGGGTCAGGATGAAGGCGTCGAACCAACCAAAGTGGTTCGAGATCACGATCAGCGGCTCGGGGTCGCCGGGGAGGTTGTGGCCGTCCTTGACGCGGATCTTCATGAAGCTGCGCCCCAACCCGCGCCCAATCTTGAGAATCACGCGCCGCACCAAGGGCGACGAGCGGTTGACGATGCCAGTGCCGAGCCGGAAACGCTGCTGCTTGGGGAGTGGCTGCGCGGCTACAGAGTCTGTGCTCATGGCAAAATGGGTGCTGAATGGAGAGCTGTGGGCGCCGCGACCTCGCTCCTGGCGGGAGTGCGCTTGATCGGTGTGGCTCGAGTATACATCAGCGCCGGACGGCCGCCACAATGGGCAAAGCGGGCCGCCGGGCGCGAGGGAGGTTGTTGTGGCTGAGATGCGAGATGCGGTTCAGAACGCCGACGCAGGCGCACCGCCCGACACGCTGAACGCGCGCATCGGCGTGCTGACCCGCCGCGAGGTGGAAGCGCGCCTGCTTGCGCCGTTGATCGATGCGCTGGGGGCTCGTTTTGGGCGCGAGGCGGTGGTGGAGGTGGTGCGCGAGACGATTGTGGCGCTGGCGCAGCGGCAGGGCGCCGAACTGGCGGGGCAGATGGGCGGCAATTCGCTGCCGCACTTCGCCGATTCGCTGGCGGCGTGGACGCAGGACGATGCGCTGCAGATCGAGCTGCTGCAGGCCGACGACGAGCACTTTGCCTTCAACGTCACCCGCTGCCGCTACGCCGAACTCTATCGCAGTCTGGGGCTGGGCGAACTGGGTGCTCTCTTCTCGTGCAACCGCGATGGGGCGCTGATCGACGGCTTCAACCCCGACGTTGCCTTCGAACGCACGCAGACCATCATGCAAGGCGCACCCTTCTGCGACTTCCGCTACCGCCTGGTGCGCGATGCAGTGCCCAGCGCCGCAGCGTCCGGGCAAAGCGAGCCGCCCGCCGCCGCATAAGCGGTGACGGGCGGCTCTAACAACGACGCCCGCGAAGCAAGCTCCCCTCAAGCTTCGCGGGCTCACAAGGCGGCTGCGGCGGTGGGTCGCAGCAGTCTGGTGAGTGGCACGGTACCAGCAGCGCAGGCGGCGCAACTTGCCGAGCAATCGGGGGTTTCAGTCAGAGCGCCACCGGTGCGCTTCGGCTCCAGCGTAATGCACGGCGGTTGCCGGCTTGTGCTCCTGCATGTTGCGGCGCCGTACCGGTTGTGCGGCGGCGGCGCAGGCGATACGCCTTCCACGATGAAATCCACAGATTTCATCAATATCTCTCACTGGCCCTACAAAGTTGCCGGCGTAGATTCCATTGCGGTAACACGATAGGCAGCAGGGCAGGGCAGTTGCGCGCAAAATGGGCTGGGCGCTTGACAGCGAATGGGGGCGTGGCTACAATTGCCGCGTGGCTCGCGTGCAGCACAAGTGTCTGCGCTCGAGCCACGTATGCGCCGCCACTCTGTGTGGGCGCAACGTACTCTGGCCGACGCGCGCACAAGCGATTCGTCACCCTAAAACACCTTGTTCGCCGCCCCGGCGGGCAACACATCGAAAAGCAGTGAATAGAGGAGAACCTGATGGCAACAACGTTTGAGCGCGTGCGCGACATTATCGTCGACCAGTTGGGCGTGGACCCCGAAGAAGTGACGCCCGAGGCCAGCTTTCGCGACGACCTTGAAGCGGACAGCCTCGACCTGGTTGAGTTGATCATGCAGTTTGAAGAGGAGTTTGGCGGCGAGATCAGCGACGCACAGGCGCAGAAGATTCTGACTGTCGGCGACGCGGTCACCTTCCTCGAAGGCGACGGCGACTGAGGCAGGAAGCGTCAGCGTGCCCTGCGCCCCCGGCCTCCCGGGCGACGCCGACGTGCAGACTGCACAGATGTAGCCACACACCGCGACCCTGCACCGGGGTCGCGGTGTTCTCTTTGTCTTGCGCGGCGTGCACGCGCTAGCAAAACGCCCGGCCGAGTCGACTCGGCCGGGCGTAATTCTGTGTGGTGAGGGGCCGGTCTAGTGGTAGACGCGGATCACCGAAACCACGCGCCCGTTGATCTGCACCTTGTCGGCCGGTTTGATGATCGGCACGTACTCGGGGTTCGGGTTGGCGGGCTGCAGGCGGATGTCCTTGCCCTGGCGGAAGAAGTACTTGAGCGTCGTCTCCTGGTCGCCCTCGATCCAGGCCGCGACCATATCGCCATCGTTGGCGGTGTTCTGGTGGCGCAGGATGACGATGTCGCCCTCGAGCACGCTGGCGTCGATCATCGAGTTGCCCTTGACGCGCAGGGCGAAGAGGTTGTCGGTATTGCCCGTCAGCCCTTCGGCCAGTTCGATGTACTGCTCCGGGTCTACATGTTCGCTCGGCTCGACGAGAATCTGCTTGCCGGCGGCGATCTCGCCCAGCAGCGGCACGCGAATGCGCGCGTTGAGCGCCGCGCTGAGCCGCCCGGCTGTCTCCTGCATCGGCGGGCCAAAACCAACCGACTCGAGCTTGTCCCAGTTCAGGCTGAGACCGCGGCTCTTCTCGCGCTCGCGCGTCACCAGCTCCATATCCTCGAGCTTGGCCAGGTTGTAGTTGACGACGGAGGTGCTGGAGATGCCGACCTGCTCGCCGATTTCGCGAATGGTGGGCGGGAACTTGTGGCGCTCGAAGAAGGTGATGATGAACTTGAGGATGTTCTGCTGGCGAGTCGAAAGTGTGTTGGCCATGGATGCTCCGCGTTCGGTGGCGGCAAGCGAGAGGCGGCCGGTTCGGGCAAGCCCGGCGTCGATTTGGGATAGTGGCTCTGCGTGGTGCAAACGTGCAGTTTCGCTTGTGCTGCATCTGCCGGCGAGCCGGCGCTGCGACCTCCGTGCAGTCGAGCAGCGGGCCCCTTGCGGGGGCGGCGGGCTGCGCTGAGCTAGAACGGATGTTTCCCAAGATTTCCCAAAGTATAACGGAACATTTGTGCGATGTCAAGAGGCAAAAGCACGTTTGTTCTGAAACCAAACACCCGTCGTGTAGTCATTGCTGCATGGGGAACGCAGGAGTGTGTGCGGGCGCTACTGGATGCAGTGCACCGCGCGGGTGGGTGTGGCGATTGCGGGGCGAGGGGAACTTAATGCGGATTATTCGGGGTTGGCAAGCGCAGGCGATGGGCTGGCCGATGGGCTGAGGGGTGCGAGATAGGGCGCAAGCTCGGCGCTGAGGCCGCTGCGCTCGAGGTAGGCGGCGAAGCGCGCCCAGGCGGCCGCCTGCTCGGCGGGGCCGCTGCTGGGGTCGGGAAAGCGCCGATCGGCCTTCTCCATGCCCTTACCAAGCGCGCTCTCGACGTCAATTTCGCATAGGTACGCGACCTTGAAGAGCATGATCAGCAGGTCGCTCAGCTCCAGCGCCAGCAGCTCGCGCACCTGTTCCAGCCCCTCGGGCGGTAGGGGACGGTAGCCCTCCACCATCTGCACCAGCTTGCTCACCTCGCCCATCTCTTCCACGGCGTGAAGCAGCGTGTGGCTCAGCAGGCCGCGATCCCAGCCCCGTTCGTAGTCCCACGCCTGCAGCCAGGCCTGGTATTCGTGAATGTGCATGCGAGGTGGAGCTCTCCGTGTAGGCGAGTGGGGGCTTCAGTCTTGGCCGTCGACCCAGCCGAAGCGCGCGTCGTTCTGGATGCGCCGCAGCAGTTCGACCGAGCGCACGCTGCGTTCGAGCACGCTCAGCAGGTAGCGGTGCAGCAGATGGTCGACGCGGCGCATGAGCGGCTGCGGCACGTAGAGGCGGTTGACCTCGTTCCACGACCGGGCTTGCAGGTAGCGCAGAATCTTGAGCAGGTCGGGGTCGATCGGCTCGGCACCCTGATGGCCGGGGGCGCAGTTTGGGCAATAGACGCCACCCTCCGTCATGCTGAAGAAGTTGGTGACGGGCTGCAGCTCCTCATCGCAGCTCAGACAGTGGAAGAGCTGGGGCTGGAAGCCGGTGAGGCTGAGCAGGTGGAGCAGGTACCAGGCGACGAGCACGTTGCGGTCGAACTCGGCCGTGCCGGCGGCGGCGGCGTCAAGCTCGCGCAGCGTGTGCAGCACCAGATCCCAGAGCGGGCGGTGCTCGTCGTCGGATTCCGAGAAGGCGTCGGCCAGCTCGGCGATGTAGCCGGCGCGCACGATTGCGTCCAGGTCGTCGCGCAAGTGGCGGAAGGACTCGACGGTGACGGCTTCGGTGACGATGTCCCAGGTGCGCGCTTCGGCAATCAGCAGGCTGGTGTGGGCAAAGGGCTCCAGGTGGCCGGCCTTGCGGCTGGTGGTCTTGCGCACGCCCTTGGCGATCACCTCCACACGCCCCTTGTCGGGGGTAAAGAGGGTAAGGATGCGGTCGGCGTCGGCGTGGTCGCGCCGGCGGATGACGATGGCGTGGGTGCGGTAGACGCGGCTGCGCTCGGCCATTTCTGCCCCTGAACTTGCTGCTTCACGCAACGCAAAGGCCCCCGCCACGGGGGCGGAGGCCGGTGCGTCTGGTACCCCCAAGGGGATTCGAACCCCTGTCGCAGCCTTGAAAGGGCTGTGTCCTGGTCCTCTAGACGATGGGGGCACAAGGCTGCTGTGCACAGATGATCAGGACTGCGGGATCATACCCGAGGCGGCGGTTTGCGTCAAGTTGGGGAGAGAACACAACCAAAAAGTACACGGAAACAACGGAAACTGCGGCAACAGCAACTGCCGGACACAGGTGTTCTCTGCCCAATTGTGCATGGTTGGCAGCGAGGCACGATTGGGCGTGACATCGGCTTGGCCGGCGGTTGCTTGTCCCGCTGTTTCCGTTGTTTCCGTGTACTTTTTGGGGTTGTGTTGTCCCGTGGCTCACCGCGTGCCCGGTGCCTCTAGCCGATCGTGCGCCGCTGCCCGGCTGCAGTCTGGCGCGCGTCCCGCGCCCGCCGGCGGGCTATGGTAGACTGGCGATAGCGGGCGCTGCCGGCAGGTGGCCCGCCAGACGAGGCGACGAGGAGCGTATGGACAAGTTTACGGTGGCCTGCGTGCAGATGCGCATGCGGCTACCCATGGGAACCGACGAGTACCGCGAGGAGTTGCGCCGCTACCTGCGCGCGGCCGACGCCAAACGGGCGCGGCTGGTGCTCTTCCCCGAGCTGGCCGGGCTGATGGTGGCCCCGCTGCTGCTGCGCGACCGGCGCACGAATCTGCTGCGCAGCGCCGAGGGCGGCCGCCGCCGCTCCGCCGGCGCCTGGGAGCGGGTGCGCGGCCGCGCCGCCGGTTGGGCCGCGGGGCTGCTCAAGGCCGACCTCTACGCTTCGGTCGCCGGCCTGCTCGACGTGGAGCCGGGTGCACTCTGGACGCTCTACGCCGAGCTCTTTGGCGGGCTCGCGCGCACGCACGGCGTCACAATCGTCGCGCCCAGCGCATACCTTCCCGGGCCCGATGGTGGCCCGCTCGAGAACCGTTGCGCCGTCTTTGGCCCTAACGGCGACCTGCTGGGCACGCAGAGCAAGGTGCTGGGCTTTTCGGAGGACGAGCAACTGGTGAAGAAGGGCAGCAGTTGGAAGGTGGTGGAGACCGAGCTTGGCCGTGCCGGCATTGTGCTCGGCAGTGACATCCTCTACCCCGAAGTGGGGCGGCTGCTCGCCTACCAGGGTGCAGACTTCTTGCTGCTGCAGGGAGCGTGCCCCACGCCTGCCTTCTATAACAAGTTGCGCGCCGGCGCGCTGGCGCGCATGCAGGACAACCAGCTCTACGCCGGCGCCGCGTTTGTGGTGGGCGACGCCGCGCTGCGCAAGCGGGGCGAGAACGGCGCAGCGCCGCTGCCCTATGTGGGCCGCTCGGCGATCTTCGCACCGCAGGAGCTGACGCCACGCGCAAACGGCGTGCAGGTCGAGATGGGCGCAGGCGGCGGCGAAGGGGTGGTGACGGCCGAGTGGGACTTTGTTGCGCTGCGCTCGCTGTGGAAGACGAGCGACACGCCGCTGCGCCGCGCCCTGCCCGAGGGCGAGGCGGGGCTGCTGATGAGCGCGCTCTATGCCCAGCTGCGGGCGCTGCCGCCTGCCCCGGCGGCGCAGCTGCTCTCCGGCCCGCTCGAAACTGGGGATGAGGCGCTCATCGAGGTCGACGGCCAGGAGCCGGCAGGCAGCAGCGGCGCGCCGGCAGCGTCCACGGGCAAGAGCGGGCGCGAGCAGGAAGGTGAGAGCATTGACCTGGACATGCTGCCCCTCATTGGCTCGGTAACCAGCCGCTGGCCGCTGCGCCGTGATGTGGAGCGCGCCGCCGAGAGTGCGGCCGGCGCCGAGGTAGCGCAGCAGGTGATCGACTGGCCGGCGCCGCGCCGCTATGGGGAGGGCGCGTCGCAAGTGCGGCGCGAGGACGAGACCGACGAGATGGACGCCGTGGAGAGCGGCCACGACCTCCCCTCCGCGCCGGAGACGGAAAAGGAAGACACAGCGAAGACTGTACACGGAAACAACGGAGACAACGGGGATGGATAGGTGAGCAAGCGCGCTTGGGCAAGGAACACACTCGTCCCGCTGTTGTTGTTTCCCGTTGTCTCCGTCGTTTCCGTGTACTGACCTGCACCCCAGTGCACGGAAACGACGGAAACAGCGGGGATGGATGAGTGAGCCGGCGCGTTCGGGCATCGAACACATTCCACCCGCTGTTGCTATTCCCGTTGTTTCCGTCGTTTCCGTGTACTTTTGAAGCTGTTGATCTGTGAAGGCGATTTGACAGCCGCCGGTGCGCCTGCTATCATCCGCACACTTTCGCAGCGCAACCGCAGCTTCGCGGAACGATTGAACACCCCGCCCATGTGCGCAATGGCATTTGCAGCCGCTGCCAACAAGAAGAGCAAGAAGCAGAAACCCGACTCAGACGTCTGGTAGACGGCGCTTGCTCACTGACGAGACACGCAACCGGCCATCCAGACGGATGAGCCGGTTTGTTTTTCCCGTCTTCCGGCCGCCGTCTTGACGTTGCCCGCCCAGATCGGGGCGGGATCGCCCATCTGCCCCCTTCGCTGTAGCGCCTGCCGCGCACAAGGAGCCGCACCATGAGCCTTGAGAACTTTGCCATCATCGAATCGACGCTACGCGAGGGCGAACAGTTTGCGAACGCCTTCTTCACCAGCGAGCAGAAGGTGGAGATCGCCCGCCTGCTCGATGCCTTTGGCGTTGAATATCTCGAACTGACCTCGCCCGCCGCCAGCCCGCAGTCGCGCGACGACTGCGAGCGCATCGCCCGCCTCGGCCTCAAGTCCAAGATCCTCACTCACGTGCGCTGCCACATGGACGACGCACGCATGGCGATCGACCTCGGCGTTGACGGCATCGACGTCGTCTTCGGCACCAGCAGCTTCCTGCGCGAGTTCTCGCACGGCAAAGACATCCCTTACATCATCGAATCGGCGATTCAGGTCGTCGAGTTCGTCAAGAGCCAGGGGCTGGAGGTGCGCTTCAGCAGCGAGGACAGCTTCCGCAGCGACCTGGTGGACCTGCTGACAATCTACCGCGCCGTCGACCAGATCGGCGTGCACCGCGTGGGCATTGCCGACACGGTGGGCGTGGCCAACCCGCGCCAGGTTTACGATCTGGTGAAGACGCTGCGCGGGCTGGTGAAGTGCGACATCGAATTCCACGGCCACAACGACACAGGCTGCGCCGTGGCCAACGCCTACTGCGCGCTCGAGGCGGGCGCGACGCACGTCGATACGTCCGTGCTGGGGATTGGCGAGCGCAACGGCATTACGCCGCTGGGCGGGCTGGTGGCACGTATGTATGTGCATAACCGCGACGCCGTGCTGGCCAAGTACAACCTGCCGCTGCTGCGCGAGGTAGAAAACTTCGTGGCCGGGCTGATCGAAGTCGATGTGCCCTTCAACAACTACATCACCGGCTACACGGCCTTTACGCATAAGGCGGGCATCCACGCCAAGGCCATCCTCAACAACCCCAGCACCTATGAGATTCTGGACCCGGCCGACTTTGGGCTGAGCCGTTACATCCACGTCGCGCACCGCCTTACCGGCTGGAACGCGATCAAGGGCCGCGCCGAGCAGCTGCAGTTGACGCTGAGCGACGACGACGTGCGCCACGTGACGAACCAGATCAAGTCCATGGCCGACCAGAAGCGGCTGACTCTCGACGACGTCGATTACCTGCTGCGCGCCTACCACTCCTCGGTGGTGGATGGCGAGGCGATCGAGGCCATGGAGCAGAGCGGTCACATCCACGCCGAAGCAGAAGCCGGCGAACGCTGAACCAGCAAGGACGCTGCGCATGATGCAGGAGATCATCGACCCGCCGCCGTGGGAGACGCAGACCAGCCGCCGCCGCTACAGCAACCGCTGGCTTAGCGTGGTGGTGGATGACGTGCGGCTGCCCAACGGCAAGCAGTACAAGTACACGCGGCTCGAGCCGGCGGGAATTGGCGTGGGCGTGATCGCCTTTGCGCCCGACGGCCGCATCCTGCTCGAGCGCGAGTACCGCCACGGTGTGGGCGAGGTGATCTGGCAGTTGCCCGGCGGGCTGACGAACGACGGCGAGGCGCTGCGCGAGGCCGGTCTGCGCGAGCTGCTCGAAGAGACCGGCTTCGCCCCCACGCGCGTGGACGACGAGAGCGTGCGCTACCTGGGCATGGTGTGGGACAACCCGGCCTTCGGCGTTGCCGCCAGCCACATCTACGCGGCGTGGGGCGTGGAAGAGGCGCCGGGCGGCCACCGCGACCCCGCCGAGTTTGTGAGCCTGCACTGGGTGGAACCGGCCTGGCTGCGCGAGGCGGTGCGCAGCGGCCAAGTGCAGGACCGCGTGGTGGTGGCCGCCGTCGCCTACCTGCTGCTCAACGGGTGGCTGCCGTGAGCGACGGCAACGCAGCCTCTGGCGCAGCCAACGGGCGCGTGACGGTGGCGCTCGAATCGGCGTTGAGCGACGACGGCGTGGCGCTGGTGGCTGCGCTCGACCGCTATCTGCTCTCCCTTTACGAGCCCGAGCATACGCACCTGCTACAGCCGGCCACACTGGCCGAGCCCAACACGCTCTTCTGCGTGGCGCGGGTGGATGGCGAACCGGTGGGCTGCGGCGCCGTGCGCTTTCTGGCCGAGTACGCCGAAGTCAAGCGCATGTATGTGGCGCCGCACGCGCGCCGGCTGGGCGTGGCGCGCGGCGTACTCGTCTGGCTCGAGGAGCAGGCGCTGCGCAACGGCTATTCGACGCTGCGGCTGGAGACCGGCACGCTCAACCGCGAGGCGCTCGAGCTCTATGAGTCGGCCGGCTACGCGCCGATCCCTCCCTTTGGCGAGTACACCGACAATGGCGTGAGCCTCTGCTACGAAAAGAGCCTGGAATGAGCGCGTCCGGGCTGGGCGGGCGCAGCTTTGCGCAGAAGGCGCTGGCGCGCGCGGCGGGGCTGGCTGCGGTCGAGGTGGGGCAGGTGGTCGACGCCCGCCCCGACGTGGTGCTGAGCCACGACAACAGCGCCGCAATCCGGCGCATCTGGCTCGAGTTTGGCCAGGTGCGCGTGCTGCACCCCGAGCGGCTGGCAATCACGCTCGACCACGCCGTGCCGGCGCCCACCACCAAGCACGCACAGAACCACGCCGAGATTCGCGCCTTTGTGGCCGAGCAGGGCATTGCCCACTTCTTCGAGGTGGGGCGGGGAATCTGCCACCAGGTGCTGAGCGAGGAGGCGCTGGTCCTCCCCGGCCAGACGATTCTGGGCGCTGATTCGCACACCACGCACTACGGCTGGCTGGGCGCGTTTGGCGCCGGCATCGGCCGCAGCGAGGTGGCGGCGCTCTGGGCCACGGGCGAGCTTTGGCTGCGCGTGCCCGAAAGTCTGCGCATCGAGCTCGACGGCGCGCTGCCGCCCGGCGTGACGGCCAAGGACTTCGCGCTGCGCGTGATTGGCGACCACGGCGCCGACGGCGGCCTCTACGCTTCGGTGGAGTTTGCCGGCAGCGGCATCGCGGCGCTGAGCCTGGAGTCGCGCATGGTGCTGCCGAACATGATGGCCGAGTTCGGCGCCAAGAGCAGCTGGGTCGCGCCCGACGCCGCCGCGATCGACTGGCTGGCCGCACGTCTGGCGCGCCGCACGGCCGTGACCGACCCGTCGCAGGTGGCCGCGCTGGCCGAGGAGATTGCCGCCGGCGCGCTCTACCCCGACGCCGATGCCGTCTACGCTGCAACGTGGCGCTACGCCGCCGCCGAACTGGAGCCCTACGTCGCCTGCCCGCACAGCGTGGATGCCGTGCTGCCGCTTTCGCAGGTGGCGGGCACGCCGGTGCAGCAGGCCTTTCTGGGCACCTGCACGAATGGACGGTTGGAGGACCTGGCGGCGGCGGCGCAGGTGGTGGCAGGGCGGCGCGTGGCGGCGGGAACACGCTTCCTGGTCATCCCCGCTTCGTCGCAGGTGCTGGGCGAGGCGCTGCGCCTTGGTTACATCGCCACGCTGGTCGAGGCGGGCGCGGTGATCGGCGTGCCGGGCTGCGGCCCCTGCATGGGCAACCATATGGGCATCCCCGCCCCGGGCGAAGTGACGATCTCGAGCGCCAACCGCAACTTCCGCGGGCGCATGGGCACGCGCGACGCCGAGATCTACCTGGCCAGCCCGGCGGTGGTGGCGGCCTCGGCGGTGGCCGGTGCCATTGCCGCCCCGCAGCAACTCTAGCGCGGAACGGCAACTGCTCAACGCAAGGGCGCAAGGGAACAGATCAACTGCAGGGCGCAAGGAACTGCAACTGCAACTCTTGGCGCAGGGGCGCAATCGAGAGCGCGAGCAACGGCATGTGAACGCGGCTTTCGGCGCGGGTTTTCTTTGAGATGAGGCGAAGATGCACAGCTCCGGACGCGCCTGGGTTTACGGCGACAACGTCAACACCGACGTCATCTTTCCGGGCAAGTACACCTATACGCTCAGCGACCCGGCCGAAATTGCCCGCCACGCGCTCGAGGACCTGGACCCCAGCTTCGCCGCCGCCGTGCAGCCGGGCGACGTGATTGTGGCCGGGCGCAACTGGGGCTGCGGCTCCAGCCGCGAGCAGGCGGCCACCTGCCTTGTGGGCTGCGGCGTGGGCGCGGTGGTTGCGCAGAGCTTCAGCCGCATCTTCTACCGTAATGCGCTCAACAACGGGCTGCTCGCGATCGTCTGTCCGGCGGCGGTGGCGGCAATTGTGCCCGGCGAGCGGGTGCAGGTGGACCTGGCGGCACAGACCATTCGCTGCGCCGCGGGCAGCTTCAGCTTTCCCCCCTTCAGCCCGGGCGTGCTGCAGATTGTGCAGGCGGGTGGGCTGGTGGCTGCCGTCAAGCAGCGGCTGGCGGCCGGCGGCGCGCCGATTGCGCCGGAGCCTGGGCGATGAGCAGCAGTCTGCGCGTCACGCTGCTCTCGTGGCTCTACCGCGGCTACGAGCTTGTGCGCTGGCGGCTGCTGCGCCGGGTGACGGTGGGCGTGCGCATCCTCTTGATTCAGCAGGGGCGCGTGCTGCTGATCCGCCACAGCTACCAGAATACATGGAACGTGCCCGGCGGCGGCGTGAAGCCGGGCGAGACGCTGGTGCAGGCGGTCTGTCGCGAGGCGGCGGAAGAGGCGGGCGCCATCATCCTCGAACCGCCCTGGCTGCTCGGCTTCTACTCGAACCTGGCCGACGGCCGCAGCGACCACGTCGCGCTCTTCGTGAGCGAGGCCTGGCAGGTGGGCGCCGCCAGCGACACCTGGGAGATCGAGGGGCTGGCGCTCTACGCGCTCGATGTGCTGCCACCCGACACGCCGTCCGGCCTGCGCCGCCGCCTGGTTGATTACAAAGCGCGCCGCACGCTGCCGCTCGATAGCCGCGCGCTGCTGCGCCCCTGGTAGAGCCACACACGTAGAGTGATTCCGCAATGGAATCTACGTCGGTGACGCTGTTGGTCCAGTGCAAAGTGATGGTGAAATCTGTGGATTTCATCGTGGAAAGAGTATAGGCGGGCCGCGCCTGCCCAAAGGAACGGACGCAGGCGATGGAGCTGCCGGTTTTGGCACGCGGCATGTTGGTGGGGCTGGGGATTGCGGCGCCCGTGGGGCCAATCGGCCTGCTGGTGATCCAGCGCACGCTGGCGCAGGGGCGGCTGGTGGGGCTGGTCTCCGGGTTGGGCGCTGCCACGGCCGACCTGCTCTATGGACTCGTCGCCGTCTTCGGCCTTACGCTGGCCGCCGAGGCGCTGGCGGCGGTGGCTCGCCCGCTGGGGATGGTGGGTGGGCTGGTGCTGCTCTGGATGGGCGTCACCACCTTCCGCAGGCCCCCGGCGCAGCAGGCGGCCGCGGTGAAGGAGAGCGGCCGGCGCGGCCTGGCAGGGGCGTGGGCCTCCACCTTTCTGCTCACGCTGACCAACCCGATGACGGTCTTCGCCTTTGCGGCGATCCTGGCCGGCGCCGGCCTGCTGCAGGAGGCCGGCAACCGCTGGGCGGGGCTGCTCTTTGTGCTGGGGGTGGGGCTGGGGTCGGCGCTCTGGTGGCTGCTGCTGAGCGGCGGGGTGGCGCTGCTGCGCGAACGGGTCACGCCGGCCGCGCTGCTCTGGGTCAACCGCATTGCCGGCCTGCTGCTCACCGCCTTCGGTCTCTACGCCATCTATGCGGCCCTGATGGCTGCACCCGCAGCTTGATGCCGAGCCAACGCTCGCCCAGCCCTTGCCCTTGCCGTTGCCGTTCCTTGCGCCCTTCCTTTGATCTCTTCCCTTGCGCCCTTGCGTCAATCAGTTCGCAGTTCAACCGGGAGTGATGAGTATGGCGCAGCGCAGCTACCGTATCGGCGTGATTCCCGGCGACGGCATCGGGTACGAGGTGGTGCCCGTGGCGCAGCGCGTGCTCGAGGCGCTGGCGCTGCCGCTCGAGTTCGTGCCGCTCGAGGCCGGCTGGGGCGCCTTTGAACGGACGGGCGCCGCGCTGCCGCCGGCCACGCTCGAGGCGCTGCGCAGTTGCGACGGTGCGCTCTTCGGCGCCGTCAGTTCGCCCAGCCACCGGGTGGCCGGTTACAGCAGCCCAATTGTCGCGCTGCGCAAGGAGCTCGACCTCTACGCCAACCTGCGCCCGGTGCTTTCGGCGCCGGTGGCGGGCAGCCGGCCCAACATCAACCTGCTGATCGTGCGCGAAAACACCGAGTGCCTCTACGTCAAGCAGGAGCGGCTTGAAGAAGGGGGCGAGCGTGCAATCGCCGAGCGAGTGATTACCCGGCGCGCCTCCACCCGCATCGCCGAGTGCGCCTTTGCTATGGCGCGCGTGCGTGCCGAACGGGGCGTGCGGCCGCCGCTGGTGACGATTGTGCACAAGGCCAACGTGCTCAGCGTCAGCGACGGCCTCTTTCGCGAGGCGGCGCTGGCCGTGGCGCAGCGCTTTTCCGATGTGCAGGTAGAGGAGCAGCTCGTCGACTCGATGGTCTACCGGCTGATCCGCGAGCCCGAACGCTACGACGTCGTGGTGGCGCCCAACCTCTATGGCGACATTGTGAGCGACGCCGCCGCCGCGCTGGTGGGCGGCTTGGGCCTTGCGCCTAGCGCCAACGTGGGCGATCACTTTGCCCTCGTCGAGCCGGTGCATGGCAGCGCACCCGATATCGCCGGGCGCGGGGTGGCTAACCCGGTGGCCACCGTGCTCGCCGCTGCGCTGCTGCTCGACCGCCTGGGCTTTGCCGCCCACGCCGACGCCGTGCGCGCCGCCGTTGACCTGACGCTGCGCGCCCCGCACCTGACGCCCGACCTGGGCGGCAGCGCCACCACGCTCGAGGTTGCCGACGCCATCTGCTGCGCCCTGCTCCAGCCACCCTCTCCGCCAGCGGCTGTGGAGACCGAAGCCGCCTCGGCGACCGATTGACGCTACCCAATTCCAAAGGAGACTCCCCATGGCCCTCAAAACTGTCAGCGGTGCGGCCGAATGCCCCGAGTGCTTCGCCGAAATCGAGCTGAAGAACGTGATGCAGAACGAGATCACGCAGTGCCCCGAGTGTGGCGCCGATCTGGAAGTGGTGAGCATCGAGCCGCTAGCGCTGGCGCTGGCGCCCGACGAGGAAGAGGATTGGGGCGAATAATGCGCTTTGGCATCCTGCACAGCCGCGTGCGCGTGGAAGAGAAGCTGCTCTTCGAGGAGTTCGAGCGCCGCGGGCTGGCCTTCGACCTGATCGACGACCAGCAGATGGTGCTCGAGATCAGCGACGGCCCGCGCGCCCGCCAGTACACCGAATACGACTGCGTGGTCGAGCGCTGCATCAACCACGGCCGCGCGCTCTACGCGCTCAAGATCCTCAACGACCGCGGCGTGCCCACCGTCAACTCGGCGCACGTGGCCGACGTCTGCGGCAACAAGCTGCAGACGACGAGCGCGCTGACGGCGGCCGGTGTGCCCCAGCCGCGTACGCTGGTGGCCTTCACGCCCGAAAGCGCGTTGGTGGCGATCGAGGAGCTGGGCTACCCGGTGGTGCTCAAGCCGGCGGTGGGCTCGTGGGGGCGGCTGCTGAGCAAGATCAACGACCGCGACGCCGCCGAGGCAATCCTCGAACACAAGGAGACGCTCGGCTCCTACCACCACGCCATCTTCTACATTCAGGAGTACGTGCGCAAGCCTGAACGGGACATCCGGGCCTTTGTGGTGGGCAACGAGACAATCTGCGCCATCTATCGCGACAGCGCGCACTGGATTACCAACACGGCGCGCGGTGGCAAATCGAGCAATTGCCCGGTAACTCCCGAACTGGACGCGATCTGCGTGGCGGCGGCGCGTGCGGTGGGCGGCGGCGTGGTGGCCATCGACGTCTTCGAGGACCCCGAACGCGGCCTGCTGATCAATGAAGTCAACTACACGATGGAGTTTCGTAATAGCATCGCACCGACGGGCGTCAACATCCCCGGGCGCATGGTGGACTTCTGCATCAAGGTGGCGCAGGACGGCTGGGCGGCGGCCAACGGCTGGGGCGACGGCGCGCCGGTCCACGCCGCCGTCTCGCTCACCGACGGCGCCTCGGCGTGAGCAATCCTCTCGAGAGCGAGCAGGCGAAACGGGCGACAATGGGCGATTTTCGTGTATCCATCGTGGGCGCGTCGGGCTACACGGGCGGCGAACTGCTGCGCCTGCTGTTGGACCACCCGCACGTCTCCGTGCAACAGGTGACGAGCGAACGCAGCGCCGGCGACTTTGTCCATTTTACCCACCCCAACCTGCGCGGCCGCACGCGCCTGCAGTTTTCCAGCGCCGGCGAGCTCGAGCCGTGCGACCTGCTCTTCCTCTGCCTGCCCCACGGCGGGGCGATGGAGCGTATCGAAGCCTTTGCCGGCCTGGCCGAACGTATCGTCGACCTGAGCGCCGACTTCCGCCTGCGCGACCCGGCCGGCTATGTGCGCTGGTACGGCAAGCCGCACGCCAACCCCGCCTGGCTCGAGAAGTTCGTCTACGGCCTGCCCGAGCTGCACAGGGAGCAACTGCGCGGGGCGCGCTACGTCAGCGGCGTGGGCTGCAACGCCACGGCGACCAACCTGGCGGTCTGGCCGCTCTTTCTGCACGGCCTGGTAGACGGCACGCGCGGCCTGATCTGCGAGGTGAAGGTGGGCAGCAGCGAAGGGGGAAACAAGGCGGGCGAGGCCACCCACCACCCCGAGCGCGCCGGCGTGATGCGCTCGTTTGCGCCCACGGGCCACCGCCACAGCGCCGAGGTGCTGCAAATGATCGCCCTTGCCTGCGCCCAGGGCGGCGACGCAGCCGGCTCCGGTGCCGCGACGCAGGTGCACCTGAGCGCGACGGCGGTGGACAACGTGCGCGGCGTGCTGGCCACGGCGCACCTCTTTGCCCGCCCCGGCGTGGACGAGAAGCAGATCTGGCGCGCCTATCGCCAGGCCTATCGCGACGAGCCCTTTGTGCGCATCGTCAAGGAGAAGACCGGCATCTATCGCTACCCCGAGCCCAAGATTCTGGCCGGCAGCAACTATGCCGACGTGGGCTTCGAGTTCGACGCCGAGAGCGGCCGCATCGTGGCCCTGGGCGCGATCGACAACCTGATGAAGGGCGCCGCCGGCTCGGCCGTGCAGTGCATGAATCTGATGCTGGGCTGGGACGAGCGGGCGGGGTTGGGGTTTCCGGGCCTGCATCCGGTGTAGCAATACTGCCGAAAGGCACAGTAACGCAGTGAGTGTGGAGATGACTGTGGAAGAACGGCAAGGAAGTGTACTCGACAGTGACGCCCAAACCATTGTGAACACGGTAAACACCGTTGGAGTCATGGGAAAAGGGCTAGCACTTGAGTTCAAGAAGCGTTATCCCAAAATGTTCGATAGGTACAAGTTACTCTGCAGGTCTGGCGAGCTACGCGTTGGCAAGCTTCATCTATATCCTGAGGGCGATCGACTAATCCTCAACTTCCCAACAAAGTCGGACTTTCGGCACCCATCAAAGCTTGAATACATTGAAAAGGGTCTGCAAACACTGGTTAAGCACTATCGTCATATGGGTGTCACGAGTATTGCGTTTCCAAGACTCGGATGTGGGCTAGGTGGCCTGGACTGGGAGAACCAAGTTCGTCCGATGATGGAAAAGCATCTGCTGGCACTTGATATACCCGTCTATGTATACGATGGAGTTGTGAACACCGGTGACATGCCGACGAGCTCTTCCAACAAAGCCCGTAAGCTAAGGTCCGTTCGATTGTCGGCTGAAGACGCATGGCGCGATGTCATGTTGGTGCTCAACAAGATGCCGGAGAAGAGCGTTCGAATAGACCTTTTTACGTGGATAGTCCCTCTGGGAGACAGTGTCGAGTTGCGCTCTGGCGAAATTGGTCGTCACCTAGTTGAGCAGGGCGAGTTTGCCACTGCATGGAATCTCTTAACTTCTAGCAAACAATCAGGCTTGACAGTGACAGAACTGCAAACAGCAAATGGCCTTCGCACCGCCGACCATGCGCGCGCTACATTGCTAGTGCTCGAAGTGCTACCTTACGTAAGAGCAAGTGACCCACATAAGGGGAAGTCGAATTCTGCAAAGCAACGATCCTATACCTACTTAAGAGCCGTGTCGCGACCCAGTCCCACATTGCGGGAAATGCTGTTGTAGTGATTCAACGTGCCCCAAGTAATCATGAGCGTACGCCACTCCTGTCTACTACTACAACGAATCAAATGAAATCTTGGGCTCCTACGATCGCCAAACATATCGAGACGTGGACGCATCGGTTGCCTGACCGTGCCTGGTGGCCCCAGTACCTCTATCACTTCACAGACGTTCACAACGCAGCCAGTGTTCTGAACAGTGGCGCCCTTCTATGCCGCAATGAGGCTGTCAAACGGGGACTTATGAAGGTCGACAATGCCTCAACTTCGGTTATCGGCAGGACTGGTTTCCACAAGCAGGAGTTTGTGCGCCTCTATTTCCGCCCACGGACGCCAACTCAGTACCGAAATGAAGGAATCCGTGTTGAGGAGGATCGCAACGAGGCACATTGCCCAATGCCGGTCTTTTTGTGTTTCGAAGCGTTTCAGCTATTGGCCGACGACCGAGCATGCTTCACGGAAGGCAATTTGGCCGCTGATCGCAGCTCGATACTCTCGACTGAGGAATCCTTCTGTAACATTCCGTTCGAAAAGGTATTCACAATAGGTCCAATTGCAGTCGAAGAACGCAACTCGATTGTCTATCACCGCAACGCAGAAGTCCTCTTTCCGCACGCTCTGCAGCTAACACACTTGCGGATGATCAAGTGCAGAAGTATCGCTGAGCTAGAGACTCTTTTGCACCTTCTATCTCCAGAAGAACGGTTGCGCTGGTCAGACCGCATTACGCTGGCGCAAAACGTTGACCACGGACTCTACTTCCGAGAGCAAGTCTATATCGAATCGGTTGAAGCGGGTGAGGGCCAGATTTGCATCAGGCTGCACCCCGCCCAATCTACGCCAAAGCCCATGACGATCACCGTATGCGCTCAGCAAGACGGCTCACCACTCTCCACTCGGACCGAACGAATGGCATCAAACAAGCTCCAGGTGTATCGAATTCGCATCAAGACGCCAATAAGAGGCGTGTTAAGCGTCGACCTGGATGGCTGTCTTGCCTTCAAGAACCGGATCATTGCGCCATGAAGATGAGGCTAAGCGTTCCGCAATGATCGTAGTCAAGGTTGGCGGCGGCAAGGATCTGAATGTGGGGGCGATTGTGGCCGACGTGGCCGCGCTGCGGGCGCAGGGCGTCGAGCTGCTGCTGGTGCACGGCGGCGCCGAGACCACCAACGAGGTCGCCACGGCGCTGGGCCACCCACCTGAGTTTGTGACCAGCGAGAGCGGTTATGTGAGCCGGCGCACCGATCGCCGCACGCTCGAAATCTTCGAGATGGTCTACTGCGGGCAGCTGAACAAGATGTGGGTGGAGCTGCTGCAGCGGGCGGGCGTCAACGCCGTGGGGCTGAGCGGGCTGGACGGGCGCATCTTTGAGGGCAAGCGCAAGGAGACGCTGCGCGTGCGCGTGGACGGCCGCCGGCTGGTGCTGCGCGACGACTGGACGGGCACGGTGGAGCGGGTGAACACCGGGCTGCTGCGGCTGTTGCTGGACGCCGGCTACCTGCCCGTACTCACGCCGCCCGGCGCGTCGGATGCGGGCGAGGCGATCAACGTCGACGGCGACCGCGCGGCGGCGATGGTGGCGGCGGCCTTCAACGCCGAGGCGCTGGTGATTCTGAGCAACGTGCCTGGGCTGCTGCGCGCCTTCCCTGACGAGAGTTCGCTGATCAGCGAGATCCCGCGCGCCAAGGCCGAGAGCTTTATGCAGTACGCCGAGGGGCGCATGAAGAAGAAGGTGATGGGCGCCGTCGAAGCGCTCAACGAGGGGGTGCAACGGGTGGTCTTTGCCGATGGCCGCATCGAGGCGCCGATTGCGGTCGCGCTGGCCGGCGGCGGCACACAGATTGGCTGAGGGCGCGATGGAGAGTCTGGTCGATTCCGGCACGCTGGCGGCGGTCGAGGAAGAGGTGCTCGGCGGCGCCGTGACGCGGCGTGGGCAAGTGGTGATCCGCAGCGGCAGCGGCAGCTGGTTGGTGGACACAGAAGGGCGGCGTTACCTGGATATGGGCAGCGCGCAGGGGGTGGCGCTGCTCGGCCACAGCCACCCGGCGCTAGCCCTTGCAGTGGCCGCCCAGGCGCAGCAGCTGATCTCCTGCCCCGGCTTCCTCTACAACGAGACGCGCGCCCAGTTCGCCGGCGCGCTGCGCGCCGTGCTGCCGGCGCACTTGCCGTACGTCACGCTCGCCAACTCGGGCGCCGAGGCAATGGACGCCGCGCTCAAGTTCGCACGCCTGGCCACGGGGCGCAGCAGGTTCGTGGCTGCGAGCAAGGGCTTCCACGGCCGCACCGTCGGCGCGCTCTCGGTCACCTGGGACCCCACCTACCGCAAGCCCTTCCTGCCTCTGCTCGACACAACCCACGTGCCCTACAACAACCTTGCCCGGCTCGAGGCGGCGGTGGACGACGGCACGGCGGCGGTGGTGCTCGAGGTGGTGCAGGGCGAAGGGGGTGTGAACCTGGGTGAGCCCGCATTCCTGCTCGGCGCGCAGGCGCTCTGCCGCGAGCGGGGCGCGCTGCTGATCATCGACGAGATCCAGACGGGCTTTGGGCGCACCGGCCGCTGGTTCGCCATCGAGCATGCCGGCCTCGTGCCCGACCTGCTGACGCTGGCCAAGGGGCTTGGCGGCGGCTTTCCGATGGGCGCTGTGGCCTACGGCGCGGCCGTGCGCGACAAGCTCTATCCCGGAGCGCATGGCAGCACCTTTGGCGGCAACCCGCTGGCCTGCGCCGCCGGTTTGGCTGCACTGGAACTTTACCGGGGCGGCGCGATCGAGCAAGGCGCGGCGACGGGCGCCTGGCTGCTCGACGCGCTGCGCAGCCGCGTGGGCGAGCGCGCCATCGTGCGCGAGGCGCGCGGGCTAGGCATGATGATCGCCCTCGAGCTGCGCGACAAGGTCGCTCCCTTCCTCAAGGCGCTGATGGTGGACCATGGCGTGATCGCCCTGCCCGCCGGCCCCAACGTGCTGCGCCTGCTGCCGCCGCTCACCCTTTCGCCGGACGAGGCCGCGCTGGCCGTTGATGCCATCGCCGCCGTCCTGCCCGCCTGAATCCCCGTATCCCGTGGAGCCTGCCATGAACGAAAACCTCACCCGCACGCGCGCGGTGGCGCTGCTGCGCGGCCTGGTCGAGATTCCATCGCTCTCGATGTTGGAGGAGCCGGCGGTGCGCTGGCTGGTAGAGCAGATGGCCGCACTGGGATTCGAGCGCGCCTGGGTCGACGGCGCCGGCAACGCCGTGGGCGAGATCGGCGCGCCCGATGCGCCGGTGACGCTGCTGCTGCTCGGTCACATCGACACGGTGCCGGGCAACATCCCCGTGCGGGTGGAGGCGGGCGCGCAGGGCGACGTACTCTATGGGCGGGGGAGCGTGGACGCCAAGGGGCCGCTGGCGGCGTTTGTGGCCGGCGCCGCGCTGGCGGGTGCGGCGTGGGCGCAGTCGGCCGGCGTGCGCGTGGTGGTGGTGGGCGCGGTGGAGGAGGAGGCGGCAACGAGCAAGGGTGCACGTTTCGTTCGCGACCGTTTTGACGGGCGCGAGGAGCCGCTGCCCACCGCATGCCTGATCGGCGAGCCAAGCGGCTGGAGCCGCGCCACGCTGGGCTACAAGGGGCGGCTGCTGGTGGAGCTTGAGGCGGAGCAGGCGATGGCGCACACGGCCGGGCCGGATGCGGGTGTGGCGCTCTGCGCCGTCGCGCTCTGGAATCGGGTTGCGGCGTGGGCCGAGCAGTTCAACCTGGGGCGCGAGCGGGCGTTCGACCAACTGCAGCCCAGCCTGCGCCGCCTGCACACGGCGAGTGACGGCATGCTGGACAGTGTGCAGGCGCAAATCGGCTTGCGGCTGCCGCTCGACTTCGACGCCGCCGCTTTTGTGCGCGTGGTGGGGGAGTGGGCCGCCGAAGCTGCCGGCGTGGAGACGCCGCCGACGTTTGCGCCGCCGCAGCTCGAAGCGCCGACCACGCTGGAGCTGCGCGGCAGCGCGCGCACGCTGCGCCTGCGCCTGCATGCCCACGAGCTTGCCTGGCGCAGCGACCGCAACGGCGCCATCGTGCGCGCGCTGCTGGCGGCGATCCGTGCGCAGGCGCCCGATGTGCGCCCGGCCTATGTGGTGAAGACCGGAACGAGCGATATGAACGTGGTCGGTCCGGTTTGGCGCTGCCCGATCGTGGCCTACGGGCCGGGCGACAGTGCGCTGGACCACACGCCGCACGAACATGTCGCCCTCGATGAGTACTGGCAGACGGTGCAGATTGTGGCGCGCTGCCTACGAGATTTTACGAGTTTTCTGTAGTCTTCTCTGCAACAGGAGTTGCAGAAGAGGCGTTGAAAAACGGATAGTTCGCGTTCTGATACGCCGCTGTGCGGTTCTGAACCGCCTTCCTCTCCTGTAGCGCCCTTGCGTGTGGCCCCGAAAAAGCCGAAAAACGTCGCATAGTCATTTCGCCTCCTGCGATCGGGGGCGATTTCTCTGCCTGCGGCCGTCGCATAGTCATCGAATGGAAAGATAGCGTGCGAAAAATAGGGTATTGCGCACTAAAAAATGCCGTGCTACACTCCAGACGACCTGAGCGACCGGCCGCGGTGAAACCCTCTGCCAGCACCTCCCCGGCGACTCAAACAACGGCGCTTCATCGAACCTTGGAGGATCCCCATGCAACCAGTTCTGCGCAAGGTGCGGGGTGCACTGCGAGCCGACCTGCTCATCGAGCAGGCGCAGCGCATCCAGCCAAACGCGCGCCGTCTCATCAGCGCGTTTATGGTGGTTGTTGTGCTCGTCGCCGCAGTTGCGATTGCTGCGACCCCTGCCGTCACCTCCGCCGCCCAGACCAACGTCATGGTCAACGGCAGCTTTGAAAGCGGCTTCTCCAGTCAGGCTGGCTGCGGCACGGTCGGCAACGGCTGGAACTGCTTCACGAACGGCGGGCGCGTCAACACTGCCTTCCACGACGACCAGTGGCAGCCCGTGGTGGCCGATGGCAGCCATTCGCAGCTGGTTTCGATGGACACGATGGGCATCGACGGCGATAACGACCGCTACGCCGGCATCTACCAGACCGTGCGTGTGGTTCCCGGCGCCCCCTATACGCTCAACCTGCGCGGTATGATCCGTTCGACGCGCACTGACGGCGACCCCTACCGCTACGTTGTGCAGGTGGGCACCAGCTCGGGCGCCTTCCCCAACTGGGCGGCCGTCAACAACTGGCAGGATACCGGCTGGTACACCTACTACCCGCGCGAGGCGCCCGGCGCGTTGAGCTCCTACAGCACCACCTTTGGCGCCACCGATTCGTACATCACCGTCTATGTGCGGGTGTGGAAGAAGTGGGCCTCGCTGAACGAAGAGCTCAACGTCAACCTTGACGCGATCACGCTGACGGGTGAGGCGCCCTTTGGTTCCGGCGGCGCCGTGACGCTGCCCGGCGGCGGCGGTGTGGTGACCATTCCCGGCACCGGTGGCGCAGTCACGCTCCCCGGCAACGTGGGTTCGGTTGCCTGCACCACGGGCGAGATGGTCTACAACGGCAACTTCGAGCAGGGCTTCAACGCCACTGTTGCGGGCGCCGTGGGCAAGGGCTGGGGCTTCTTCACCAACGGCGGCGCCGCCAACTTCGGCTTCCATGACGACCAGTGGAGCCGCGTGGTGGCCGACGGCAAGTCCAGCCAGCTGCTGGCGATTGATACCCGTGGCCGCTGGCCGGCCGATGGCGACCGCTTCATCGGCATCTTCCAGCACATCACCCGCTTGGTGCCCGGGCAGACCTACGAACTCTCGCTCAAGGGCATTGTGCGCGGCGAAGGGCCGAGCGACGACCCGAACCGCTTCGAGGGCCAGTGGGGCTTCAACAGCGGCGGCAACTCGAACTGGATGCAGGTGGGCAACTGGCAGGCGCTGGCCCTGGGCGATATCACCTCCCGCACCGACCCGGCGCCGCTTGCCGAGTACCGCACGACCTTTGTTGCGCCCGCCGCCAGCATCACCCTCTTCTTCCGGGGCTGGAGCAAGTGGCCGGTGAGCGAGCAGGAGATGAACCTGAACCTGGACGTCATCAGCCTGCGTGGCTGTGGCACGGGCGGGCCGGTGACGCCTCCGGTTGGCAACTGTGTGCACATCGTGCGCCCGGGCGACACGCTGAGCAAGATTGCGGCGGCCAATGGCACCACGGTGGCTGTGTTGCAGCGGCTCAACGGCATCGTCAACCCGAACATCATCTTTGTGGGGCAGCAGATTCGCCTGCCCAACTGCGGCGGCCCGCAGCCTCCTGTTGACCCGCAGCCGCCGACCGGCACCCGCACCTGGTTGGTGCGCCCGGGCGACACGCTGGCCAAGATTGCGGCCTCGTGCGGCACCACCGTGTGGGCGATTGCGCAGCTGAACGGGATTACCAATCCCAACCTGATCTTCGTTGGCCAGGTTCTCAGGATTCCCTGACCGGATTCATCGGCTCCGTCCGGTCAGCGGCCCTCAGGACAGGGAGGGCGGGTGCGGTGGTTGCCCGGGCCTGCTCTCCCGCCTTATATCCCCTGCGCTCCCCAGCGTCTAGGGACCCAGCATTGCGGAACCGCCCGGCCTGGCAGCCGGGCGGTTCCGCGTTCTCCCGGGAGGCAGGCGATGGCAGGGCGGTTCCGTAGGTTGATCGAACTCGCCAAAGCAGTTCGCTAGATTGCCGTTTCTCGCCGAGCTGGCGGGGCGTCGGGCAGTGCCAGGGGTTGAAACCCCGACCAAACAACCACAAGCCGGCTGATGGAGATTAACAAATAGACCGTACGTTTGGTGGTGGAGCGGGCAAGAGACCGACAGCGTGCAGCAGAGCGAGTGAGCCGG
>WBZP01001094.1_pt1 | contig 34615 bp, 32 predicted proteins | sample 5204301 | NCBI WGS metagenome assembly WBZP01 (sample SAMN12412401, study PRJNA552823) | activated sludge metagenome | isolation source: activated sludge from nitrification reactor of wastewater treatment plant... | place: USA: Pennsylvania | collected 2017 | reverse complement strand
CCCCGCGATCGCATCTCGGCGCGTGTGGCCAGCAGCACGTAGAACATGACGCCCACCCCGGCGATGGCCTTGCTGGCAAAGCCGCAGCCCGGCTGGTTGGGGTTGACGATCACATCGGCCTCGGGCAGTGTGGCCACGCCACCTTGCACGGCCGGCAGGTGGTGGTCGGTGACCAGCACCTGCAGGCCCTGCGCCCGCGCGTGGGCGACGCCGGCATGGCTGGCGATGCCGTTGTCCACCGTCACCAGCACCTGGGGCCGGTGCAGCAGCGCCAGATCCACGATGGCCGGCGTCAGGCCGTAGCCGTGCACCGCGCGGTCGGGTACCACGTAGCGCAGCATGTCTGCATCGGCACCCAACAGGCGCAAGCCGCGCTGGGCCACGGCGCAGGCGGTGGCGCCGTCGCAGTCGTAGTCGGCGACGATGCAGATGCGGCGCCGCTGCTGGATCGCATCGGCCAGCAGCACACCGGCCTCGTGCGCACCCAACATGCTTTCGGGTGGCAGCAGCCGCGCCAGGCTGTCGTCCAGTTCATCGGCCTGGCGCACACCGCGGGCCGCCAGCAGCCGTGCCAGCAAAGGGTGCACGCCGGCCTGTTCCAGCGCAAAGCTGACCCGAGGTGGCACGTCGCGGGCTTGCAGGATCACAGGCTCTCCAGTTGCGGCCACAGTGCCGATGGCCTGAGCCGGCAGCGCAGGCTGCGCCAGAGCCCCGGCGCGGCGTTGGTCCAGGTGGCGGCGGCACGTTCGCCGCACAGCGTGAGCTGAACCGGGGTGCCGCGCTGCAGCACGCTCAGCATCCGGGCCAGCGGACCTGCATCCAGCGCATGCCAGGCCTTGATCCAGGTGGGCCAATCCTCGGCCAATGCTGGGCCGCGCAGGCGCGCGTCCACCTGAGGCGCCGTGCCGGTGCTGGCCTGAGCCGCGCCGCAAGCGCTGATCCAGAAGGAATTGACCGCCTGCAGGCCCTGGGTCATGCGCTGCACATTGATGGGGTGCGTGTGCAGCAGCATCTGCGCTTCGCTTTGCAGGCGGCGGATGCGGCGCGCCGCAGGGTCGCTGCCGAGCCAGGCATCGACGTTGCGACCGATCACGCGGTCCAGCGATGCGGTGGCCAGCCCAGCCAGGCTTGGGTGTGCCACGTACCAGCGCAGCGGCGCGCCCCAGCGCAGCACGAAGCCGTCGTCGGCGAACAAGGGCAGCACAGCCTCGAACAAGGCACGCGAAGTGCCTTCGTCCAGCTGGAGTTGCGCCGGTTCCATCAGGCTGACCTGCTCCGTGCCCAGGTGCCAGTGGCATGGTGTCACCTGGCCCCAGGCGAGGTCGGCCACGTCGACACCGTCGACAGCGGCCTCGACGGCCGCCCACGGCAGCAGCCCGGGGCCGCCGGACAGGCCCAGCGCGCGGGCCAGTGCTCGCTCGTGCGGTGGCGACAGGCTGCACGCGTCGGCCGCGTCTCGCCAGGCTTCGTCCAGCCGGTTCAGCAGCGTCTGCAACCGCGGCAGCGCCAGCGTGGAAGCGGCCTGGCGGCCGTGCTCCGAGACCGGCACCGCAAAGGGGATCAGCAGCTGCATCGCAGCATTATCCCGGTGAGGCCACCGGCTCGACGGCAGGCAACCGTTAGCATCCCCACCCCATGAACCTGCCCTATGAGTGGCACATCGGCTGGCGCTACACACGCGCCGGCCGCGCCGGCCGGCGCAACGGCTTCATTTCCTTCATCAGCGGTGTCTCGATGCTGGGCATCGCCTTGGGGGTGGCGGCCCTGGTGATCGTGCTGAGTGTGATGAACGGCTTCCAGAAGGAGGTGCGCGACCGCATGCTCAGCGTCATTGCGCACATCGAGCTGATGGACGCCGCTGGCAACGCACTGGCCGACTGGCGTGTCACGGCCGCGGCCGCGCAGCGCAACCCGCAGGTGACCGGGGCCGCGCCCTACATCCACGCCCAAGGCCTGACCGGGCGTGGTGAGGAGCTGCGCTTTACCATCGTGCGTGGCATCGACCCGGCCGAGGAGGGCAAGGTCACCGACCTGGCCCGCGCGCAGTCCGGACTGCTGGCGCAGCTCAAGCCAGGCGAGTGGAACATCGTGCTGGGCGTGGAGCTGGCCCGCATGCTCGGCGCGCGCATCGGCGACAAGGTCACGGTCATCTCGCCCAGCGGCCAGACCACGCCGGCGGGTGTGGTGCCGCGCCTGAAGCAGTTCACGCTGGTCGGCGTGTTCGACGTCGGGCACTACGAATACGACAGCGCGCTGGCCCTGATCCACCTGGACGACGCCGCGCGCCTGTTCCGCGTCGAGGGCCCGACCGGCGTGCAGCTGCGGCTGGCCAACGTACACGGTGCCCGGCTCGTCGGCCAGGCACTGCAGGCTTCGATGGGCCCCAGCCTGCTGGTGCGCGACTGGACCCGCACCAACCGCAACTGGTACGACGCGGTACAGATCGAGAAGCGGCTGATGTTCATCATCCTGACGCTGATCGTCGCGGTGGCGGCCTTCAACCTGGTGTCCACGCTGGTGATGACGGTGACGGACAAGCAGTCCGACATCGCCATCCTGCGCACGCTGGGTGCCAGCCCGCGTTCCATCATGGGCATCTTCATCGTGCAGGGCGCCACGTCCGGCATCATCGGTACGCTGGCCGGGCTGGTGCTGGGGCTGTTGGTGGCCTTCAACGTCGATGTCATCGTACCGACCATCGAACGCGCCTTCGGCGTGGCCTTCCTGCCGGGCAGCATCTACGTCATCAGCCGCATGCCCAGCCAGCCGATGGCGGCCGACATCGTGCCGGTGGCCTTGATCAGCCTGCTGCTGAGCCTGGCGGCCACGCTGTACCCGAGCTGGCGCGCCAGCCGCGTCAACCCCGCCGTGGCGCTGCGCTATGAGTGAGGCCGTGCTGCAGGCGGCGGACCTGCACAAGCGCTTCGTCGAAGGGCGCGGCGCCGATGCGCTGGATGTGACGGTGCTGCGTGGCCTGAGCCTGGCGGTGCAAGCCGGCGAGACGCTGGCCGTGGTCGGTGCTTCCGGCTCAGGCAAGAGCACGCTGCTGCACCTGCTGGGCGGACTGGACGCACCCAGCGCCGGCCGCGTGACCTTGATGGGTCGCGACTTCGCCGGCATGACCGCCACCGAACAGGGCCTGTGGCGCAACCGGCACCTGGGCTTCGTCTATCAGTTTCACCACCTGTTGCCGGAGTTCAATGCGCTGGACAACGTGGCCATGCCGCTGCGCATCCGGCGCATGGACAGCGCGCCGGCACGCGAGATCGCCACGCGGGTGCTGGCCGCAGTGGGGCTGTCGCAGCGGCTGTCCCACCACCCGGCGCAGTTGTCGGGCGGGGAACGGCAACGCGTGGCCATCGCGCGCGCCCTGGTCACGCAGCCCGCCTGCGTGTTGGCCGACGAACCCACCGGCAACCTGGACCGGGCCACTGCCGACACCATCTTCGAGCTGATGCTGGCGCTGGCACACGAGCATGGCACGGCCTTCGTGGTGGTGACGCACGACGAACACCTGGCCGCACGCTGCGCGCGGACCTTGCGCCTGGGCTAGCCCTTGCGCCGGACAAGCGCGCCCAGCCACCCGACAATCCGGGCCATGCACCTGATGAACGCCGACCTGCACTGCCACAGCAACGTTTCCGACGGCACGCTCACGCCCGAGGCCCTGGCCACCCGGGCGCACGCCCAGGGTGTGGAGTTGTGGTCGCTGACCGACCACGACGAACTTGCCGGCCAGCAGCGGGCACGCGAAGCCGCGCTGGCCTTGGGCATTGACTACCTGGCCGGGACCGAGATCTCGGTCACCTTCATCAACCAGACGGTGCACATCATCGGCCTCGGGATCAACCCCCAGGACGCGGCGCTGCTGGCCGGTCTGGCGGCTACACGCGGTGGTCGCCGCGAGCGCGCGCTGCAGATGGCGGCAGAACTGGCCCGTGTCGGCGTACCTGACACGTTCGAGGGCGCCCTGCGCTACGTGGGCAATCCAGACCTCATCTCGCGCACCCACTTCGCGCGCTACATGGTCGAAGCCGGCGTGTGCAGCGACACCCACTCGGTATTCCGCAACTACCTGACACAAGGCAACCCCGGCTATGTGCCGCACCAATGGGCACGCCTGGGCGACGCCGTGCGCTGGATCGTCGGCGCCGGCGGCGTGGCCGTGATTGCCCACCCGGCGCGCTACCGGTTCAGCGCCAACGAGGAATACGCACTGTTCACCGAGTTCATCGCTCATGGTGGCCGCGGCGTCGAGGTGGTGACGGGCAGCCACAGCCTCAACGACCAGATCCGCTATGCGCAGACCGCGCTCGAGTTCGGCCTGCTGGCCTCGCGCGGCAGCGACTTCCACTCACCCGGCGAGAGCCGCACCGAACTGGGCAAGCTGCCCGACCTGCCTGGTACGTTGACCCCGGTCTGGCAGGCTCTGGCGCACCGCGTGCAACGCGCCGCTGGCGCTGCAGCATCCGCACCCGCATCCACCTGAACTCAAACGAGGCTATACTTGAAGGCTGCCCTTGGCAATCAGGGCATCCGTTCATCTCCTTCGGCCTACCGCCACTCTCGAGTATTTCGACGGTGCGCAGATTTTTCCGGGTCGGCGGCGATGCCGTCGCTGGTCCCCACCCGGACATCCAATGCGACTTCACCCACGTGGCCCACACTGACGGGCCGCGTCGGCATGCTTGTGCATGCCTGAATCGAGAGAACACGAGCGATGAGTTTCGACACCCTGGGACTGCATGAGTCCCTCGCGCGCGCCCTGGCCGCAGCCAACTACACCCAACCGACGGCCGTGCAGTCCGCGGCAATACCCGCCGCGCTGGCCGGCAAGGACCTGATGGTCAGCGCCCGCACCGGCAGCGGCAAGACGGCCGCCTTCATGCTGCCGGCGCTGACGCTGGTGTTGAATGCGCGTGCCGGACGCGCCGCTGCGCCGCGCCCCTTGAGGCCCACCGGCCCGCGTGTCCTGGTGTTGTGCCCGACGCGTGAGCTGGCCATGCAGGTGGCCAAGGCGGCGATGGACTACGGCCGCTACGTGCCCAACCTGAGCGTGGCCACCATCGTCGGCGGCGTGCCCTACCCGGCCCAGCTCAGGGCCCTGCGCGGACCGCTGGACATCCTGATCGCCACGCCGGGCCGTTTGATCGACCACCTGGGTGCCGGCAAGGCGGTGCTGGAAAACATCGAGATGCTGGTGCTCGACGAAGCCGATCGCATGCTGGACATGGGCTTCATCGACGACATCCACCACATCGCCGCCGCCACCCCCGCGACAACCCGGCAGACGGTGATGTTCAGCGCCACCTTCGGCGGCGCCACCGGTGGCCTGGCCCGCGAGCTGCTGCGCGAACCGCAACGCATCGATGTGGCCAACCACACCGACACGCACGCCGACATCGAGCAGCGCCTGCACTGGGCCGACGACTTCGGCCACAAAAACGCGCTGCTCGACCACATCCTCACCGGGCGTGAGGTCGAGCAGGCCCTGGTCTTCACCAGTACCCAGCGTGATGCCGAAGTGCTGGCCGACCGCCTGGCCGAGATGGGCCATTCGGTGGACGCGCTGCATGGCGGCATGCCCCAGGGCCGGCGCAACCGCGTGCTGGCCAACCTGCGCAGCAAGCGCGTGCGGGTGCTGGTGGCTACCGACGTGGCCGCGCGTGGCATCGACGTGCCGACCATCAGCCATGTCATCAACTTCGGCCTGCCGATGAAGGAAGAAGACTACGTGCACCGCATCGGTCGCACCGGCCGTGCCGGCCGCACCGGCCTGGCGGTGACGCTGGCCGAGCGACGCGACTTCGCGATGATCCAGCGCATCCAGCGTTTCACCACCCAGCGCATTCCGGCGGCCACCATCAGCGGGCTGGAACCGCAGCGCGCCGAGCCCAAGCCAACGGCCCGCCCCGGCGGTGCACCGGCCGGCAAGAGCCACGGCCCGCGTCCGTTTGGCAACAGGCCCTTCAAACCGGCGGGCAAGGTGTTCTCCAACAAGGCCGGTCCGCGTCCGGCGCGCTGAGGACAAGGTCTCGACCCACGAAAAACGGCGCCTCGGCGCCGTTTTGTCACGCTGCAAGACCTTGTTTCAGACGCCCAGCAGGTCCACCTCGAACACCAGCGTGGCGTTGGGCGGGATTACCCCGCCTGCGCCGCGTGCTCCGTAGCCCATCTCGGGCGGGATGGTCAGCACGCGGGTGCCCCCGACCTTCATCCCGGCCACGCCCTCGTCCCAGCCGCGAATGACCTCGCCGCCACCCAGGCCAAAGCTGAAGGGCTGGCCGCGGTCCTTGCTGCTGTCGAACTTCTTGCCACGGCAGTCCGCCGCGCTGGGGTCATGCAGCCAACCGGTGTAGTGCACCTTGACACGCTGGCCGGCTCTGGCCTCGGCGCCGGTGCCGGCAGGGGTGTCTTCGAATTGCAGGCCCGAAGGCAGGGTGGTCATCGCGCGATCTCCGTGGGTGCAACAAAACCCTGGATGATGCCAGCCCAGCCAGACAGGGCCCTCTGCAGCCAGTCTGTCGGGGTTTGCGCGTTGGTGCGCGGCAGGCCCAGCACGTCTCCTGCCGCTTGCAGCGCAACCACCGGCCGGGTCGCATCCAGGGCCAGCGCACCGTTTTGCTTGCTCAGCTTGTGACCATCGGCGCCCAGCACCAGCGGCGTGTGCAGGTAGGACGGCGTGGCCAGGCCCAGCGCGCGTTGCAGCACAATCTGGCGCGCCGTGTTGTCGGCCAGATCCAGCCCACGCACGACGTGCGTGATGCCCTGCGCTGCGTCGTCCACCACCACGGCCAGCTGGTAGGACCACAGGCCATCGGCGCGCTTGAGTACGAAGTCGCCCACTGCGGTCGCCACGTCCTGGGTCTGGATTCCCAGGCGACGGTCCAACCAGCTCACCTGCCCCTCGACCCGCAGCCGCACGCCGCGTGCCGGCCTTCCCTGCAGGCCGCGGCGGCAGGTGCCGGGGTAGACGAGCTCGGCAAAGCGCGTGTGCGGCCGACCCGCCGCGGCGCAGGCCCTGGCAATGTCCTGCCGGGTGCAGGCGCAGGGATAGGCCAGGCCGCGCTGCAGCAGGTCCTGCAATGCGGCGGCATAGGCTTGGCCACGCTGGCTCTGGATCCACGGCGGTTCATCGGACTGCAAACCACAAGCAGCCAGCTGCTGCACGATCTGCGCCGTTGCGGCGGGTACGCAGCGCGGGGTGTCCACGTCCTCGATGCGCAGCAGCCAGGTCCCGTTGTGAACCCGTGCATCCAGCCAGCTGGCCAGTGCCGCCACCAGCGAGCCGGCGTGCAGCGGCCCGGTGGGCGAAGGCGCGAAGCGCCCCCGATAGGGTTTCACGGCAGCAGGCCGCTGTGGCGCTCCAGCAGCGCCTGGCGCGTGGTGGGGCTTTGCAGCTGGCCCAGCCACCATTGCAGCGCCTGCCCCGGCCCCAACAGGCCGCGCTCTGCCCGCCAGGCGTAGTGCAGGCGCGCCAAGGGTGGCTGGCGGGCGGTTTCTTTGCGCACCAGGCGACCGGCTTCGATCTGCGCGCGCGCCAGGGGCTCGGGCACGTAGCCGCCACCCAGGCCGCGCAACAGCGCCTCGAGCTTGGCACGCATCGAGGCGACGGTCAGCACGTCCTGCCCGGGCAGCAGATTCACGGTGATGGGCGTCATGCGCTGTGCCGTATCGGCGACGGCCACTGCGCGGTGGTGCACCAGCTGCGAGTCTTCCAGCGGCCCAGGCGCCCGGGCCAAAGGGTGGTGCGGTGCGACGCAGTAGACAAAGGCCAGTTCACCCAGCGGCCGCAGCTCGATACCGCCTGGATTGGCGTAGTCACCGGACACACCGATGGCCAGGTCCACCTGGCCGCTGACCAGCGCCTCCCAGGTGCCGGCCAGCACGTCGGTGCGCAGGCGCAGGCGGGTGGCCGGGCCCGCTGGGCCGGTCTCGCCCTTCACGGGCGCCGGCGCGCTGCAGAAGGCCTGCACCAGCTCGAAGATCGTCGGTGCGGACAGGATGTCTTCCACGCTGATCGAGAGCTGAGTCTCCCAGCCGCTGGCCACCCGACGCACCCGGTTCGCCACGGCGTCCATTTCCTGCAGCAGGCGCCGGCCCTCGTGCAGCAGCTCGCTGCCCGCGGCGGTGAGCTGCGCCTGGCGCGACCTGCGGTCGAACAGCAGCACGTCCAGCGCATTTTCAAGCTGGCGCACGCTGTAGGTGAGCGCCGAAGGCACCTTGCCCAGTTCGCGCGCGGCCGCTGCGAAGCTGCCAGTGCGCGCGATGGTGTCCATCATCAACAGGGCATCGGGGGTCAGCGACTGGCGGCGGGTTGGCATACCTTCATCTTATTTGAATGCGCCGGACAACACGGCGCATCCCTGCGTCGGCAAGCCTCACCTAGAGTCTGGTCCCATCAGGAGATCACCCATGATGACGCTGCGAAAGTCCGCCGACCGCGGCCATGCCGACCACGGCTGGCTCAAGTCGTTCCACAGTTTTTCGTTCGCCGGTTACAACGACGAACAGCACATGGGCTGGGGCAACCTGCGCGTCATCAACGAAGACCGCATCGCCCCCGGCACCGGCTTTGGCACCCATGGTCACCGCGACATGGAAATCGTGTCCTACGTGCTAGCAGGTGCGCTGGCACATCGTGACAGCATTGGAGCCGGGGGTGGCAATTCGGGCGTCATCCGCCCCGGCGACGTGCAGCGCATGAGCGCCGGCACGGGCGTGATGCACAGCGAGTTCAACCACGAAACCGGACAGAGCACGCACTTCCTGCAGATCTGGATCCTGCCGCGCCAGCTTGGCATCGCGCCAGGCTACGAGCAGAAGCACTTCGACGCAACCAGCAAACGTGGCCGCTTGCGCCTGGTGGCCTCGCCCGACGGGCGCGAGGGCTCGGTCACCCTGCACGCCGATGCCAGCCTGCACGCGGGCCTGTTCAGCGGCAGCGAGACGCTGGACCTGGCGCTGGACCCGTCACGCATCGGCTACGTGCACCTGGTGAGCGGCAGCCTGCGCGTCAATGGCCAGGTGCTCCACGGCGGCGACGCCGCCAGGCTGGATCAGGAAGCCCGTCTGCTGCTGCAAGACGGCGACAACGCCGAAGTGCTGGTCTTCGACCTCGCGCCCTGATCCACCTGCGGCCAACCTTATTCCCCCACCCCAAGAGGAAGTTGTCATGAGCAAGATCGTCATCGTCTACCACAGCGGCTACGGCCACACCCGCAAAGTCGCCGAAGCCGTGACCCAAGGCAGCGGCGGCACGCTGCTGGCCATCGACGCCGAGGGCAACCTGCCCGAAGGCGGCTGGGAGCAACTGGCCGCCGCTCGCACCATCGTCTTCGGCAGCCCGACTTACATGGGCAGCGTGAGCTGGCAGTTCAAGAAGTTCGCCGATGCATCCAGCAAGCCCTGGTACACGCAGCAATGGAAGAACAAGCTGGCCGCGGGCTTCACCAATTCCGCCACGCTCAACGGGGACAAACTGTCGACGCTGCACTACCTGTTTACGCTGAGCCAGCAGCACGGCATGTTGTGGGTCGGCACCGGCATGATGCCCGCCAACCACAAGGCTGCCACGCGCAGCGACATCAACAACGTCGGTTCATCATCAGGCTTGATGACCGTGACTCCGTCGGACGCCTCGGTCGACGAAATGGTGCCCGGCGACATCGCCACCGCCAAGGCCTTTGGCCAGCGAGTGGCCGAAGCCACGGCGATGCTGGCCTGACCCCCTGGCGCCTGCCGCTACAGTCGGCGTCATGCACACGGTGACGCGGGCGCTGGGCCTGCTGCCTTGGCCGGATTGGCTGGCCGTGGCCCTGTTCTTCGGGGGCTGGGCCGGCTATGCCGTGTGGGCCAAGCGACGCAGTGTCCGGCGGCCCTCGCTGCTGGCGCTGACCAACCGCGAGCGTGGGCGCTGGATGCTGCAGACCACCCGACGGGACAACCGGGTGGTGGACGGCGTGGTGGTGCAGAGCCTCTCGGGCAGCCCGTCGTTTTTTGCCTCGACCACGATTCTGATCATCGGTGGCCTGCTGGCCGTGTTGTCTGCCACCGAACGTGCCAGCGACCTGGTGCGGGAGATTCCCTTTGCCGCGCGCACCTCGCTGCTGGTGTTTGACATCAAGGTCGTGCTGCTGACGGCGATCTTCATCTACGCCTTCTTCCGCTTCACCTGGTCGCTTCGCCTGTACAGCTTTGGTGCCCTGCTGGTGGCTTCGGCACCCGACTTCCAGTCCTGGCGCGAAGAAGCCCAGCGGCAGGACTTCGCCAATCGGGCCGGCCGCATGATGGGCCTCGCGGCCGAGAGCTTCAACGACGGGCTGCGTGCCTACTACATGGCGTTCGCGGCGGTGGCCTGGTTCTTCTCGCCCTGGGCCATGCTGGCTGGCACCGCCAGCGTGATGTGGATCCTGTACCGCCGCGAGTTCCACTCCGAGGTGGTGGACGTGCTGGCCGACGAGCCGGCCAGCCCGGCCAGCGGATCAAAGGGCGGCTGACCCGGCATTCATTTCCAGGCGCTGCCGGGCCAGGGCCGCACCCTGCGCCAAGGCCCGCAGCTTGGCTTCGGCCACCTCGCGTCCCATCGGCGCCAGGCCGCAGTTGGTGCAGGCGATCAGGCGTGCAGGAGGAACGAAGCGCAGGGCCAGGCCGATAGTGTCGGCCACTTCTTCTGGCGTCTCGATGACATCGCTGGCCACGTCGATCACGCCCACCATCACGTCCTTGCCCTGGAGCAAGGCCATCAGGTCGGGGGGCACGTGGGAGTGCAGACACTCCAGGCTGACCTGCTGGATGCTGCTGGCCGCCAGCGCCGGGAAGACCTTCTCGTACTGGCGCCACTCGTCGCCCAGGGTCTTCTTCCAGTCCAGGTTGGCGGGGATGCCGTAGCCGTAGCAGATGTGAACCGCCGTCGTGCAGGTCAGGCCGCGCGCGGCCCGCTCCAGGGCCTTCACGCCCCAGTCGGCGGCCTCGTCCATGTAGACGTTGAAGGCCGGCTCGTCGAACTGCACCACGTCCACGCCGTCGGCCTGCAGCGCCAGCGCTTCCTGGTTGAGCAGCTCGGCGAAGGCCAACGCCATCTTGACGCGGTCGCCGTAGAAGCGGTCGGCCACGGTATCGACGATGGTCATCGGCCCGGGCAGCGTGAACTTGATCCGAAGCTGCGTGTGCGCGCGCAGGAACCGCGCTTCGGTGGCGTGCACGCGGCCCTTGAGCCCGAGCGGCGCCACGACCTGCGGCACCATGGCCTTGTAGCGGTCCTTGCGGATGCCCATCTCGACCTGGTGCTCAAAGTCGATGCCGTCGACATGCTCAAGGAAACCATGCACGAAGTGCTGCCGGCTCTGTTCGCCGTCGCCGATCACCGTCAGGCCGGCGTCTTCCTGGGTCTTGATCCACAGCAGCGTAGCATCGAGCTTGGCGCGCGCCAGTTCAGGGCCTTGCGCCTTCCATTGCGGCCAGAGTTTGTTGGTCTCGGCCAGCCAGGATGGCTTGGGCAGGCTGCCAGCGATGGCGGTGTCAAACATGGGATCCTCCGCAAGAGCGTCAGCGCAGGTTACCGCAGGAAGGAGCTCGTCGCGCCGAAGGTGGCGTTGGCACCGCGGCCGGCGGGGCTCGTCGCCCCCAGACCCAGGCTTGCGCCAGGCCGGCTAAGCTGCGCCCATGTCCGAGCTTTCAACGCCCTGGCAACATCCGCTGGAGCAGCGCCTGCCCGTCGAAGTCACGGGCAGCGGCCACGGTTGGTTCACCCGCTACCGCATCCATCCGGTGTTCAGTGGCGCCTGGGTGCGGGGCCGCCTGCAGGTGTTCGGGCTCCTCAGCCTGCTGGCTGTGGTGCTGTTGCTGCTTGAGGTGCTGGTAGGGCCGGCGCGGGACATCCCCTGGGGCGGGTTGCTGAACCTGGGCGTGCAGATCTGGGCGCCGCTGCTGCTGGGTCCCTGGCTGGGGCATCTGGTGCGGCGTCGGCAGTGGCCACCGCCTCGCGAGTGGTGGACACTGGTGCTCGCGTTGCTGCTGCTGGTGGCCACCGTGTTGGCCTTTCACCAATGGCTGGCGGAGCCTGTCAAGCAATACGTCGCCGAACGCACCGGGATGGTGGACGAACATGGCAAGCGCCGTCGTGTACTGCTGTCGCTGGGCGTCTCGGTGATCACGCCGGACAAGAAGGCCGCCGCGCCGGACGCACGCCTGCATCCCGACCCGATACACACGGAGGCCCCTTTCCCGCCGATGGTGCGCCTGGCCAATGGCCTGTCCAGTGCCGCGCTCACCTTCTGGCTGGCCGGCGGCGCTGCCCTGTGGGGCTGGCGGCGCGAACGGGCAGCCTTGCTGGCCCTGGCGCAGGCACGCGAACTGGCCCGCGCCCAAGCCCAGCGGCGCGAGGCCGAGATGCGCCTGTCGGTGCTGGCAGCCCAGGTCGAACCCCACTTCCTGTTCAACACCCTGGCTGGTGTGCGCAGCGCCATCGCCACCGATCCGCCGCGGGCCAGCGAGATGATCGACCGGCTTGTAGACTACCTGCGCGCCGCGATACCGCGGCTGCGCACCGACGGCGGCGCCCAGGCTACGCTGGGCGGGCAATTGGAGATCGTGCGCGCCTATCTGGGCCTGATGGCCGCGCGCATGCCACGCCTGAGCTTCAGGATCGATGCAGCCGCGGGACTGCTGTCTGCCGGCTGCCCGCCGCTGATGCTGATCTCGCTGGCCGAAAACGCGGTCAAGCACGGAGCCGAACCAAAGATTGGACCCGTGGAGATCGTGGTCAGCGCCCAACGCACTGCGGATGGTGGCCTGGTCGTCAAAGTGCTCGACGACGGCGCCGGTTTCGGCGGCCAGGCCGGCGGCAGCGGCCTGGGACTTGCCAACATCCGCGACCGCCTGCAGCAGATCTACCAGGGCCAGGCAGCGCTCACACTGCAGGCGCGACCCGAAGGCGGTGTCGCCGCCACGCTGCACCTGCCCCCTGAACCATCATCATGAAACCACCGACCGCCTTGCTGGCCGACGACGAAGACCTGCCGCGTGCCGAATTGCGCCGCATGCTGGCTGCCGCCTGGCCCGAGTTGCAGGTCGTGGCCGAGTGCGAGCATGGGCCGGCGGCGGTGGAAGCGATCGACGCACATGCCCCCGACGTGGCGTTTCTGGACATCCGCATGCCGGGCCTCAGCGGCCTGGAAGTGGCCCGTGCGGCCAGCGGTCGATGCCACACGGTGTTCACCACCGCTTATGACAGCCACGCCGTCGCCGCCTTCGACGCCGGCGCGGTGGACTATCTGCTCAAGCCCATCGACGCCACCCGGCTGTTGCGGGCCGTGGCCCGGCTGCGCGAGCGGCTGCAGGCCAGCACCGGCGTGCCTGATCTGGATCAGCTGGTGCAGCAACTGGCCAGCCGTCTGCAGCCCAAGCTGGCGACCGGGCAGCGGCTACGCTGGCTGAGTGCCAGCGTCGGCGACACGATCAAGATGTTCAGCATCGACGAGGTGCTGTTCTTCCAGAGCGACGAGAAATACACGCGTGTGGTCACCGCCAACGACGAGGCTCACGTGCGCAAGCCCTTGCGCGAACTGGCCGATGGCCTGGACGGCGAGGACTTCTGGCAGGTGCACCGCGGCCTGATCGTGCGCGCCAGCGCCATCTCCCGCGCCCACCGGGACGAGCTGGGCCGCATCAGCCTGCAGCTCAAATCGCACCCGGAGAAGCTGACCGTCAGCCAGGCCTGGGCCTGGCGCTTCAAGCCGATGTAGCAGCGAGCCGACTCCTGCGGCGCTGCGCCTCAGGCAGGCTCCAGCAGGCCGCGCTTGCGCAGCAGCGGCGCCAAGGTGGCCGCACGGCCCCGGAAGGCCTGGTAGGCGGCGCCCGGCTCGACACTGTTGCCGCTGCTGTAAATATGGCGCTTGAGCCGGGCCGCCACTTCAGCGTCGAAGGGGCTGCCGGCCTCGACAAACGCGTCGTAGCCGTCGGCATCCAGCACCTCGGCCCAAAGGTACACGTAGTAGGCCGCCGCATACCCGGAGCTGGCGAACAGATGCTGGAAGTGCACCAGGCGATGGTTCACACCGACACCCTGCGGCAGGCCCAGACGGGTCAGCAGGTCGGCCTCGAAGGCGCACAGATCGGCCGGCGGCTCGGCATCGGTCAGCGAATGCACGGCCAGGTCGACCAGGGCGCTGGCCGTGTAGCGCACGGTCTCGTAGCCCTGGTTGAACTGCCGCGCCCGATGCAAGCGCGCCATCAGCTCGGCCGGCATCGGCTGGCCCGTCTGCCAGTGGCGTGCATGGCGCTGCAACACCTCGGGCTCCATGATCCAGTGCTCGAAGATCTGTGACGGCAGTTCGACGAAGTCGCGCAGCACCTGGGTGCCCGACAGCGTGGAGTAGGTGACGTTGGACAGCAGCCCGTGCAACCCGTGGCCGAACTCGTGGAACAGCGTGCGCGCCTCATCCAGCGACAGCAGCGTGGGCGCTTCACCTTCGGACTGGCCGCCCCGCGCGAAGTTGTTGTTGTTCAGGATCACCGGCAGGTCACACGCACCCCGCGCGTCGGCATTACAGCTTTGCAGACGCAGCGAACTCATCCAGGCGCCACTGCGCTTGGTGGGTCGCGCGAAGTTGTCCTGCAGGAACACGCCCACCACCTGGCCGCTGGTGTCGCTGACCTCGTAGGCCTTGACATCGGGATGGTAGACCGGCAGATCCGGCCGCGGCGTGAAGCGCAGCCCGAACAGGCGCTCGGCACAATCGAACGCCGCCTCGGCCACCCGCGTCAGCGAGAAGTAGGGCTTGATTTCCGCATCGTCCAGCGCATAGCGCCGCAGTCGCACCTTTTCTGCCCAGTAACGCCAGTCCCAGGCTTCGATGCTGTGTTCGACGCCCTCGGCACGCATCGCCGAAACCAGTTCCGCGTGTTCCCGCTGCACCGCGGCCAGGGCGCGTGGCCAGACCTCGTCCAGCAGCCCCTGCACGGCGGCCCGGCCGCGCGCCATGGTGTCGGTGAGGGCATGGTCGGCGTAGCAGCCGTGGCCATGCAGCGCCGCCAGCTCGCGGCGCAGGCGCAGGATCTCGCGTGCCACCTCGCGGTTGTCGTGTTCGCCGGCTTGTTCACCGCGCCGGGTCCAGGCGCGCCAGACCTGCTCGCGCAGGTCGCGCCGCGCGGAAAAGCTCAGGAATGGCATGACCAGCGAACGGCTCAGCGCGACCACATGTCCTTCCAGCCCACGCGACTGCGCAGCCTGATGGGCTGCAGTGCGGACAAAGCCGGGCAAGCCGGCCAGCGCCGATTCGTCGGGAAGATCCAGGGTCCAGCCGGACTCGTCGTGCAGGACGTTCTGCGCAAACTGCGTCATCAGGCGCGCGAGTTCTTCCATGATCTGCGCATGGCGCGCTCGCGAGGCCTGCGGCAGGCGTGCGCCGGCGCGCACAAAGGCCAGATGGGTGCGCTCCAGCAGGCGCAAGGGCTCCGGCTGCAGGCCCAGTTCGGCACGGCGTTCGTGCAAGGCGTCGATGCGGGCGAACAGCGCCGCGTCCTGGTAGACGGCGCTGCCATGCGCGGCCAGCGGGCCGGCCACGGCTCGCTGCACGGCCTGCAGCTCCGGGCTGGTGGCCGAGGAGGTGAGGTTGTAGAAGGCCATCGCCACGGCGCCCAGCAGACGTCCGGAACGATCGAAAGCGGCCAAGGTGTTGTCGAAGCTGGGCAGCGCGGCCTGCCCCGCGATGGCAGCCACTTCGTTGCGATGCACCTGCATCGCATGGTTAAGCGCCGGCTCGAAGTGCCCGGGAAGGATGCGCGCAAAAGGCGGCAGGCCATATGGTGTGTCCCAGGGCTGCAGCAGGGGATTGGCACTCAAGCTTCGACCCCCTTGCAAGACAGGCCGGCGGTGGCGAGGGGCCGACGGAGCTGGCGGTTCATGGGCCGATCACTTGCCGCGCCGGATGGCCTGTTCGTCGTCTTCGCGGTAGCGCCGGTCTGCGCAGGCGGCGATCCAGGCCTTGCGGTCTGTCTCGATCGCCTGGGATGTCTCGTTCCACTTGGCGTTGCGCTGGTTCCAGTCGCTGACGCGAATTTCCAGGGCTTGCGCCTTGTCGTTGAAGGCACGCACGACTTCATTGCTGCTGGCCTGCAAGGCGTTCTTCTCGACATCGAAAGCAGCACGGTCCTTCTCCAGGGCTTCGCGCTCCTGTGCCAGTTCCTTGCCCTGGCGCTCCCATTGCACGTTTTGCCGCTTGTCCTCGTTGTGGGCGCTCACGCGCTGATTCCAGCTTTCGACGCGGGCGCCGTAAGCCTTGAGCCGGGCTGAGAAGTCTTCGGCCTTCTTCTTGGCTTCGTCGACCGGGGCGCGCAACTCGATCAGGGCCTTCTGCTCGGCGGTGATCGACGCCTTCTCCTGGTCCAGCGGCGCCCGGGCCGCATCGTGCTCGGTAAGCCGGGCGCGGATCGCCTCTTCGTCCTTGAAACAAGCGCGCAGCTCGTCCCGCGTCAGGATGGGCCCGCTGTTGGTGCCGCTGCCACCCATTTGCAGCGTCTTGGCTTCCGCCGCCGCGGGCTTGGCAGCAGGTTTGGCGGCAGGCTTTGTGGCCTGCTTGGCCGGCGGGGTCTGGGCCTGCGCCCAGGCGGTACCCAGCAGCAACGCGCCGGCCAGAACATACGGGGTGAGCTTCATCTTCGACCTCGAACCGCCGGCACCGGCCAGCCAAAGTATCAATCATGCCACTCCTGCCCGCCCAGGACCGGGCGCTGTGGCACAGTCCGCGCTTGCACCCCGATCGACTCGTACCATGCCCCTTGCCGTACCCTGGCCCGCCGCGCACCACGCCCGGATTCCCCGCCGCGGGGAACGCGACTGATGGCCCTCAAGTCCACGATCTACAAGGCAGCATTGCAGATTGCCGACATGGACCGCTCGCTGTACGCCGACCATGCGCTGACGCTGGCCCTGCATCCCTCGGAGACCGAAGAACGCCTGATGGTGCGCCTGCTGGCCTTTGCGCTGCAGGTCCCGACCAGCGACCACGGGGGCGCCCTGCAGTTCGCCCGTGGCCTGTCCGACAGCGACGAGCCCGACCTGTGGCAGCACGACCTCACGGGGCAGCTTCTGCATTGGATGGAAGTCGGCCAGCCCGACGAGCGCCGGCTGGCCAAGGCCTGTGGCCGTGCGCGCCGCGTCACGGTCTACTGCTATGGCAGCGCCAGCCACATTTGGTGGGCAGGCCTGCAGCCGAAGGTGGCCCGTCTGGGCAATCTGGCGGTCTGGCAGCTGCCGGCAGCGCAGGCGCAGGCACTGGCGGCACTGGCCAGCCGGGCGCTGCAGGTCCAGGTCACGGTGCAGGAAGGCCACATCTGGGTCGGCAGCGACAGCCACAGCGTTGAGATCCAGCCCAAGGCACTGCAGTTGCCCGTCGTTGCGTGAATTCCGGCCACCCCACCACGCTGCTGTCCACCTTGCTGGCCGGCTTGCTCACTTGCACACCGATCATGGCCCAGTCCGAACAAGACCCCTATCTCTGGCTCGAAGACGTGCAAGGCGAACAGGCCCTGGCCTGGGTGCGTGAACGCAACCTGCAATCCGAAGCGCGCCTGATGGCGCAGGCCGGCTTCGCTACCACCGAGCGCGCCATCCTCGACGTGCTGGACTCGCGGGACCAGATTCCGCTGGTCTCGCGTCGTGGCGACTGGCTGTACAACCTGTGGCGCGACGCCGAGCACCCGCGCGGCCTCTGGCGGCGCACCACGCTGGCCGAGTACCGCAAGGCTCAGCCGGCCTGGGAAACGGTGATCGACATCGACGCACTGGCCAAGACCGAGCAGGAGAACTGGGTTTGGGCCGGCGCAAGCTGTCTCGGGCCCGAGTACCGGCACTGCCTGGTCTCGTTGTCGCGCGGTGGCGCCGACGCCTCGGTGGTGCGCGAGTTCGACACGCTGGACAAGTGCTTCGTGGCCAACGGCTTCCAGCTGCCCGAGGCCAAGAGCAGCATCGACTGGCAGGATGCCGACGCCGTCTACGTGGCCACCGACTTCGGACCACAGTCGCTTTCCGCGGCCGGTTACCCGCGCATCATCAAACGCTGGCGGCGCGGCGAGCCATTGACGGCGGCCGTCACCGTCTTCGAGGCCGACGCCACCGATGTCTTTGCCTGGGTCAGCGTGGACCACACCCCAGGGTTCGAACGCACGAGCTTCGGCCGCGCCATGAGCTTCTACAGCGATCGCCAGTTCCTGCTGCGGGGCGAGCAGCTGTTGCCGATCGACAAGCCCGTGGACGCCAAGCTGGCCTTCTGGCGCGAGCACCTGCTGCTGGAACTGCGCAGCGACTGGACAGTGGCCGGCACGACCTGGCCACGCGGCGCCTTGCTGATCAGCAAGGCCGATGCCTATCTGCGTGGCGAGCGACAGTTCGGCATCTTGTTCACGCCCAGCGCCAGCCGTTCGCTGCAGGACTACAGCGCAACACGCAGCCGGCTGTTACTCAACGTGCTGGACAACGTGGCCAGCCGACTCGAAGAGTGGCACCTCGAAGGCGACGGCTGGCAACGCCGGGAGGTCCAGGCGCCCTACCCCGGCCGCCTGTCGGCCCAGGCGCTGCATGACCCGCTGCTGATCAACGACGCGCTGGCCGAACACTACTTGCTCAATGCCGCCGACTTCCTGCAGCCCGACTCGCTGCAGCTGGGCCGCACCAGCAGCGACGAACGCGAGCTGCTCAAGTCGCGCCCGAGCTTTTTCGACGCCGCCGGCATGCGCGTCGAACAACGGTTCGCCCGCAGCCGGGATGACACCCGCATTCCCTACTTCGTGATCTGGCCCAGCGGCGCCACCGCCGACGGCAGGAACCCGACGCTGCTGTACGGCTATGGCGGTTTCGAGGTTTCGCAGACCCCGTTCTACAGCGGCGCAATGGGCCGGGTCTGGAGCCGCCAGGGCGGGGTCTTCGTGGTCGCCAACATCCGGGGCGGGGGCGAATACGGACCGGGCTGGCACCAGGCCGCCATCCTGGCGCAAAAGCAGAACAGCTTCGACGACTTTGCTGCGGTGGCCGAAGACCTCATCGCCAGCGGCGTCACCTCGCCCATGCAGCTGGGCATCCAGGGTGGCAGCAACGGCGGCCTGTTGGTCGGCGCGGTGATGCTGCAGCGGCCTGAGCTCTTCAACGCCGTGGTCTGCCAGGTACCGCTGCTGGACATGCGGCGCTACCACCGGCTGCTGGCCGGTGCTTCCTGGATGGCCGAATACGGCAACCCGGACCAGCCGCAGGACTGGGCCTTCATCGAGCGGTACAGCCCGTACCACAATGTCAGGCCCGGTGTGAAGCTGCCGCCGGTGCTGTTCACCACCAGCACGCGGGACGACCGTGTCCATCCGGGTCATGCGCGCAAGATGGCGGCGCGCATGATCGAGCAGGGCCATGCGCCGCTGTACTGGGAGAACATCGAAGGCGGCCATGGCGGCGCGGCCGACAACGCCCAGCGCGCGCGCATGATGGCACTGGAGTACAGCTTCCTGTGGCAGCAACTGGGCGGCCGCTGACGCGCATCGGTCAAGAGCCATGGTGCTGACCTGGATCGACGACGACAGCCCCCTGCCACCGCCGCAGAGCGCATCGGGGCCCGACAGCGAAGCCCCGGGCCTGGTCGCCGCCGGCGGCCAGGTGCATGCGGCGCGGCTGCTGGAAGCCTACCGGCAAGGCATCTTCCCCTGGTACAGCACGGGCCAGCCGGTACTGTGGTGGAGCCCCGATCCACGCATGGTGCTGCCGGTGGATGCGCTGCGGTTGTCTCACTCGATGCGCAAACGCGTGCGGCGGCTGCGCCGCACGCCAGGCCACGAACTGCGCTTTGACCACGACTTCCGCACCGTGATGCTGGCTTGCGCCCGGACCCCGCGCGAAGGGCAGGACGGCAGCTGGATCGTGCCCGAGATGGTGCAGGCCTATACCGCCTTGCACCGAGCCGGCTACGCCCACAGCGTGGAGACCTGGATCGATGGCCAGTGTGTCGGCGGGCTCTACTTCGTCAACATCGGCCGCATGTGCTTCGGCGAGTCGATGTTCTCTGTGCGCCCCGATGCCAGCAAGCTGGCCCTGGCCGGCCTGGTGGCGGCCTGCCTGGCGCGGGGCGTGCCCCTGATCGATTGCCAGCAGAACACCGGCCACCTGGCTTCGCTGGGAGCCCACGAGGTGCCGCGTGCGGACTTCCTGCAACACCTGGCCCGCACCTGCGTGGAAGCAGAGCCGGCCAATTGGACCTATGATGAATCGGCCTGGGACCTGCTGGAAGGCCCGCAGCCGGGGCCAGGCACCGAATTGAGCCAAACGACAGACTTGCTACACCGGTGACACACCTCCAGGATCTGCCGCTGCGCTCGCTGCAGTTCTATGCCACGGCGCCTTACCCCTGCAGCTACCTGCCGGACCGGCAGGCCCGTTCCCAGGTGGCGACACCCAGCCACCTGATCCATGCCGAGACCTATTCCGGGCTGGTGCAGGCCGGCTTCAGGCGCAGTGGCATGTTCACCTACCGCCCCTATTGCGACGGCTGCCAGTCCTGTGTGCCGCTGCGTGTCCCGGTGGCGGAGTTCCGGCCTTCACGCAGCCAGCGGCGCAGCGTCAAGCAGCACGCCGGTCTGACGGCGCGCGTGCTGCGCCTGTGCTTCATGCCCGAGCACTACCAGCTTTACCTGCGCTACCAGAGCGGACGCCACACCGGCGGCGGGATGGACCATGACAGCGTGGACCAGTACACCCAGTTCCTGCTGCAAAGCCGCGTCAATTCGCGCCTGGTGGAGTTTCGCGAAGCGGGAACGGACCACGAGCCCGGCGCCTTGAAGCTGGTGTCCATCCTGGACCTGCTCAACGACGGGCTCTCGGCCGTCTACACCTTCTACGAGCCGGAGCCACGCAGCAGCTACGGCACTTTCAGCGTGATGTGGCAGATCGAGCAGACCCGTCTGCTCAATCTGCCCTATGTCTACCTGGGCTACTGGATCGCCCAGAGTCCCAAGATGGCCTACAAGAGCCAGTTCCAGCCGCACGAGCTGCTGCAGGCAGGGGACTGGCAACGCGCGCCGCTTCCCGGCTGAGCATCCGGGCCCTCAGCGGGCAGACCACTCACCCGCCGCGGACTCGCCGGCTTGCCCGTCGGCACGCAGCTTCAGCAAGTGCGCCAGCAACGAGCGCGCGGCCACGGGCAGGCGATCGGCTGTAATGTCGTCGTAGACGCGGCCCAGCAGGTCCTGGGCAGGTATGGGCCCCGCAGCCCGCAAAGCGGCCAACAGCTTGGCTTCGCGCTGCTGCCGGTGCGTGATCAGACGGCGGATGGCCTGGTGCGGCTGGGCCATCAGGAAGCCATGTCCGGGCGCAAGCCAGTCCAGGTCAAGTTCCAGCAGGGTGTGCAGCGACGCCATGTAGTCCCGCATATCGCCATCGGGCGGGTTGATGACCACCGTCGAGCCCTGCATCACATGGTCGCCGGTGAGCAGCGTCCGCTCTTCCTCCAGCAGGAAGCACAGATGGTTGGTGGCGTGGCCGGGCGTGTGCACCACACGCAGCGTGCAGTCGGTGCCGGCAGTGATGCGTTCGCCCGCCTGCAGCTCGTGCTGCGGCGCGAAGTCCTCGTCCTGCCACTGCCCGTGCAGCGCAAGGCGCCCCCAGACCGGGGCGCCGGTGGACTGGGACAGCGCACGCGCCCCGGGCGAGTGGTCCTTGTGGGTATGGGTGACGAGGATGCGCTCCAGATGCCCGCCACGTTGCGCCAGCAGGTCCAGCAAAGCCGCCAGGTGGACCTCGCTGGCCGGGCCGGGGTCGATCAGGGTCCAGCGGCCTGCGCTGCCGACGAGGTAGCTGTTGGTGCCGGGCCCCGTCATGATGCTGCCGTTGGGCGCGGTGACGCGCCACAGGCGGTCCGACAGGCGAACGGCAGCGCCGGGCAGCAGCTCGCACGACACATCGTGGCGGCCCGCGGGATCCAGGCGCGCGACTTCGGCATAGGCGGGCTCGTCGGGCAGCAGGATGCGCGGGCCGCGGGTGGTGCGTGCCATCCGGGGCATGGTCAGTTCGATTCGTGGGCGGTTGCGCGCCGCCGCCAGGGCCTGAGCGACACTGCTGCTCTGCCCCAGTTCCTGCAGTGTGCGCCGGGTGACCGGCAACAGCTTGAGCTGTCGCTCGGGGTCCAGGGCCTGGCGCGGCGTGAGCCACATCAGCTCCAAGGCTTCTCCGAGGTCGGCTTCGGCCACCTGGTCCGCAGGCGCCCGTGTGACGAAGAAGCGGGTATCGAAACGCTTGGGCATGCCCGGCGGCGTCAGCCAGTGGCTGTAGTAGATCAGCTCGCGGGCGTCCAGACGCAGGCCCTGCTCGCCGCACATCTGCACGATGCTGCCGCGCCCCTGCTGAAGCCGGTCGCGCCACAGCCGCAGCTGCGCCGGATCGACGCTGCGATCGGCCAACAGCAGGCCGACTTCCTCGAAGGTCTCGCGCAGCGCGGCGATCCAATAGTCCAGCCCGCCTTGGGCCAGCCCCAGTGCCCGGCTGGCGCTGGCGTCGTCCGGTCCCAGCGTGATGCCATGGGCATCGCGGTCCTGGGCATCGACCACGCCGCCCGGGAAGACGACGGCACCGCTGCGCAGGTCACCTTCGCGCTCGGCACGCCGCAGCATCAGCACCTCGAGTCCCTGCTCCCCGTCGCGCAGCAGCAGCAGCGAGGCGGCAATGCGGGCATCGGCTGCGGGTGTGTAGCTCGGGTTCATGTGCCCTTTCTTGGCCAGTCGGGCCTCTTAGAACCGCGCCACGCGCCCCTCGGCCACCAGGGGCCGGTAGAGCGCCTGATCCGCCTCGATGCGCTGGCGCAGGGCCAGCGGCGTCGATGGCGTGATCTGGAACCCGGCCACCGCGGCCTGCTGAAGCACGGCCGGCGCCTGCAGCGCCGTAGCCAGATCCCGCTGCAGGCGCGCCAATACGACGGCAGGTGTGCCGGCCACGGTCACCAGGGCCGCCCAGGGATGCATGTCCACCGCCGGCGCGCCTGCCTGGGCCAGCGTGGGCAGGTCGGGCAGTTCCTTCAAGCGTTGGCGCGCGGCCACGGCCAATGGCCGCACACGGCCTGCAGCCAACAGGCCCGCCAGCGAATGGTGGCTGAAGGCGGTGAAATCGACATCGCCGCTGACCAAGGCGGAAAACAGACTTCCCGCTTCCTTGAACGGCACGTGCAACAGCCGCGCGCCGGCGGCCCGCGCAAGGGTCTCGACAGCCACATGGCTGGCATGCCCATTGCCCAGTGTCGCAAAGCTCACCGCCTCTGGCTGCAGGCGGGCAGCATGCAGCAAGGCACTGATCCGGGTGAAACGGCTGCCTGCGCCGGTCCACAGGACGAAGGTGGCCTGAAACAGCAGGCTCAGCAGCGCCAGGTCCTGCTCCGGGTCGTAAGGCAGGCTGCTGTGCAGCAGCGGGTTGACAGCCAGCGTGGCGGTGTCGGCGACAAACAGCGTATGCCCATCGGCGGGCACCTGGCGCACTTCGGCAAAGGCCAGAATGCCCGAAGCACCCGGCTTGTTGTCCACCCGCACCGGTTGGCCCCATACGAGCGAAAGCTGCTGCGCCAGCGCGCGCGCCACCACGTCGGGGCCGATGCCAACCGAATAGGGCACCACGATGCGCACGGGCCGATCCGGGAATTGCCCCGCGTCAGCAGAATCGGCTGCAGACGCCAGTGGCCAAATCGCGCCGGCCAGGATCAGGCGGCGGCGGGCATGGCCACCCTGGCCCGTCTTCACGCCAGGAGATGGCCCAGCAGGGCCCCGGCCGACAGCAAGGCGGCAAACCAGAGCTCGAGCCGGAAGGTGCGAAACAGCACCTCGTTGAAGGCCCTCCCGCGCGGGCAATGGATGAAGTCCTGGCGCAGTTGCAGAGCCACCGGAAGCAGCAGCAGCGGCAAGCTCAGGGCCGGCGCCTGCCCCAGCCACGCCATCAGCGGCAGCAGCACAAAAGGCGCCAGCAGCAGCGTGCTGAATAGCGCCTGCGAACCGCTCTCGCCAAAGCGCACGGCGAACGTGCGGCGCCCGACCAGCCGATCGTGCGTGATGTCGCGATGGTTGTTGACGGCCAGGGCCGCCGCCGCCAGGGCACCGATGGCCACTGCGGCCAGGGCGGTGATCGGCCCCACGCCACCGGTCAGCACCCAATCGGACCCGAGCACCGCAACAAGACCGAAGAACACGAACACCGTCAGTTCACCAAAGGCTGTGTAGGCGATGGGCCTGGGACCGCCCATGTAGGCCAGCGCAGCCAACAATGAAGCCGCGCCGATGGCCAGCACCGGCCAGCCCCGATGCAGCACCAGCGCCAGCCCGAGCCCGAAGGCCAGCAAGGCCAGCACGACGATGCCAACGCGTACGCGGCGCACGCTGAGCCAGCCATTGGCCGTGGCACGCGGCAGGCCAGTCCGGGTACCGCTGCTTTCGCCGCCACGCACGGTATAGCCCACGTCGTTCTGCATGTTGCTGATAATCTGCATCAGCAGCGCCGCACCCAAGGCCAGCAGTGCCACGAACCAGTCGATCGAGCCGGTGCGCTCGAACCCAAGCGTCGCACCCACCAGCACCGGGCTCACCGCGACAGGCAGGGTGCGCGGACGCATCGCAACGCTCCATGCGCGCAGCGAATCGGCACGCACGGGGTTGGCTTCGCTCAGGGCGCTTCGTTCAACCGTCATGACGGGATGCAAAGGTCGGCAGGCAGAACAGGTTAGGGACCGGATTATCGCCACGCGGTGCGGCCGGCGCCGTTGCGCGGCGTCAAGCCCCGCCGGGGTTACTTGGCGTTCGGTCGTGGACTCTCAGCAGGCCACATCGGCCGGGTCATCGGCACCCAGCTGGCGCAACAAGCGCCCGGTGACGCCATAGCGGTGCCGCAGCGCACGCTGCATGGCCCATCGCGAGCCGAAGCCTGCAGCGGCAGCAACCGCGGTCAAGCCAAGCGAGCCGTGCAGGACCAGTTTCCGGGCCGCGTCGGCGCGAAGTATCCGCACCAGGCCCAGCGGGGTGTAGCCATAGAGTTGGTGGAAAACACGCAACAGGTGGTACTTGGACAGGTGCGCCGCATTCGCGATGTCGTCCAGTGCGATCGGCCGGCTGTAGTTGCTGCGTATGAAGTCGCTCGCCCAGCCGGCGCGGCGGCGGAGCTCGTCGCGGGTGTTTGCTCGCACCGCACCCAGGGCTCGGTCGGCGCGGTGGCGGTGGAGTTCGTCGTCTCCGAGCACCTGGTCCAGCACGGCGGTGAACATCTGCTCGTACATCTGGTCGTCGCACTCGCCCCGCAGCACCTGGGTGCGCACCGCTGACAAGGCCAGCTGCAAGGCGCTGGAGGGCATGTGCGAGTCGTCGCGCAGCAGCGCGACGGCACTGCCAGCAGCAGCGCTTCCATCCTGCAGCGCCCGCTCCCAGCCGCGGCGGCGTGCCGCCGCAACCTCGGCCGCCAGCCCGGGGCGGAAGTGCAGGCTGAAGCACTGGACGGGCTCGCAGCTGCGGATACGCACCGTATAGACCTCACCGTCGTTGACGACCAGGCACTGGCCTGCCTGCAGCAGAACCTGGCGACGTCCGATCGTCAAATGGGCGGCGCCGCACTCGATCAGCTTGATCGACAAAGACGCTCGCAACGGCACCGATTCGAACTGTCGCGCGCGGGCCAGGAACACCGTGTTCTCGCGTCCCCAGCGCGCAGCGAAGGCGCGCCGGAAGGCAGCGTTAGCCAGAGTCTCCGGCCGCGGCGGCAGGTCGGGGAAGCGGGTCGTGACGATCATCGGACTGGTAGTGTGCGTCAGCAGGTGGTGGCCTCGGCCATTTCACGCCAACGCTTCACCCTGCGGCACGGATGGGACCTTCAGGGCCAGCCAGGTGCCCCGTAGCCGGGTCGATCTGTCGCCTGCCCCGTCTGCCGGACGGCTTGGGTGCCCGGCTAGCTGCGCACGGTGGCCTGCGCAACCGAGCAAGATCTGCTCCATCGCGCCCTTGCCTACCAGGCGCGCCGCAGGCACAGTGGTCGAATGATCTCGACATCCCTCATCGACGGCCCCCCACCTTCCGGTGCCGGCAAGCGCACGCTTGTCTGGCCGCTCCTGTGCTGCCTCAGCGCCCCGGCTGCCGCGATGGCCGCGGCGCCTTGGGTCGGGCGCTGGGAGGGCACAGTGGCAATTCCGGGCGCGCCAATGCCCATCATCATCGACCTTGTCGACACGCCTGGTCCCATGGGCTCGATGATCCTGCCCGGGCGTGGCGTCAAAGGCGACGCGCTGCGCCAGGTTGCGGTGGACCCAGCGGGCGCACTGCGGCTTGATCTGCCCGCACCCCTGGGCGAGAACGCACGGGCCACGTTGCGCCGGGCACCCGATGGGCGGCTGGTCGGCGAGTTCGAACAGGCGGGTCATCGCGCGGATCTGGTCCTGAGCTTCAGCGGCGCTGCCCAGGTCGACCCGGCACCCGCCTCATCCGCTCTGCCCGAAGTGCTGCAGGGTACCTGGGTCGGCGGCTATCAGCTCGGAGGCTACCCGCGCGAGGTGACCCTGACGCTCTCGCAGCCCGGATTCACCGGGCGGGCCACGCTGCTGATTGTTGGCCGTCGGCGCAGCGAGGTACCGATCGACCATGTGGTGCTCAATGGCGCTGTTCTGCAGGTGGTTTCCGCCACCACCGGCATCACGCTCGAAGGGCGCCTGCACCCGGGCGACGGCAGCCTGCGCGGCCAGTTCCTTCAGGGTCCGCTTGAAGCCGACTTCGTGCTCAGGAAGCGCGGGGGAACGCCATGAAGCGCCATTGCGGCCTGGTCTTGTTCCTGTGGGTGCTGGCCGCTGCAACGCCTGCACAGACGATGTTCCGTGGCGATGCCGTGCACAGCGGCGTGGCCAGCAGCGCGGCGCCACGGCAAGAGCCCCGCGTGATGTGGCAGTTCCCGACTGGCGACCGCATCGTCTCGTCCCCGGTCTGGGCCGACGATGCGGTGATCTTCGGCAGCGACGACGGCAACGTCTACGCCGTGGACGCCGCCACCGGCCGCCAACGCTGGATGCACCGCACGGGCGGACCGGTGCCCGCAACGCCGGCGGTGTCCGACGGCCGCGTCTTCATCCTCAGCTATGACGGCCGCCTGCACGCCCTGGACGCGCACAGTGGCACGCTGTTGTGGAAGTTCGCCAGCGCCGGCGAACGCCGCTTCGAGGCGCGCGGGCTGCACGGCCTGCAGCCACGCACGCAGACCATCGCCGACCCCTTCGACGTCTTCCTGTCCAGCCCCGTCGTGGCCGAGGGCCGCGTCTTCTTCGGCAGTGGCGACGGCCACCTCTACGCCGTGGACGCTGCCAGTGGCGACCTGCACTGGAAGTTCGGCAGCGGCGACGTGATGCACGCCTCACCGGCCCATGCCGACGGTGTGCTCTACGTCGGCAGCTGGGACGGCCGCTTCTACGCGGTCGACGCAGCCACCGGGCGTGAGGTATGGCGCCACCAGGGCGGCACCGATGAACTGCTTCACAACCAGGTCGGCTTCCAGTCCTCAGCGGCGGTCGTCGGAGGCACGGTGTTTGTCGGAGGCCGCGACGCGAGGCTGCACGCACTCGACGCACGGACCGGCAGCGTACGCTGGCAGTTCGCCACCGGAAGCAGCTGGGTCGTGGCTTCACCCGCGGTGACCGGCGGAAGGGTCATCTTCGCAACATCGGACTCGAGCCGGCTGCATGTGGTCGATGCGCTGAGTGGTCGTGGCCTGATCGACGAAGACGTGTCGGCGTTCGTGTTCGCGTCCCCGGTGGTTGCCGGCGATGTGGTGCTGGTGGGCGTGCTCAACGGCATGCTCCAGGCCCGCGACCTCAACACCGGCTCCTTGTTGTGGACATGGCGCACCGAGGCCTCGCGAACCAACGCCGGCTGGGTCCTGACGCGCGACGGCCGGTTCAACCTGCCACTGCTGTACGGCTCCACCTGGCGCGAAACGCCCCTGCTGGCCACGGCCAGGCAGTTCAGCATCGGCTCGATCTTCTCGACCCCGTTGGTGGTGGGTGGTGTGATCTACGTCGGCAGCGCCGACGGACGGATGTATGCGCTGCGGTGACGGTGCTCACGCCTGAAGGCGCGCGGTGCGGCCAGCCTCGCACCGATCAGCTGCAGCACTGAAACTCAATCCGCGGGGCAGCGGTGGCGGCGACCTCGTTCAGGGTCGGTCGTTGCTTCGCCGACAGCCTGTCCAGCTTGGTGCCGCGCGAGGGGTTTGCGCTGAAGATCGCTGCCACGACTGTTCCGAACCGGACCCAACCGCCAGACGTCAACGGTGAAGGGCCGGCGACGGGTCGGAAGCCCTTGACTTCCGCGAGTCTCCTGGTGGGCGGTGCAGGGTTCGAACCTGCGACCCCTGCCGTGTGAAGGCAGTGCTCTACCGCTGAGCTAACCGCCCGGAACTGCGCAGGGCCTGGAGCGGCACCCACATCCGGTAAGCCGAACATTATGCCACGGGCCTTGGGGGCTTCCACACCGCCTTGCCCCCGCAGGCCCTGTCGATGTCTGTCAGCAGTGCCTGGTGGGCCGCGAGTTCGTCGGCGCTGGCGGCCAGCACGGGCAGCGACAGGCCCGCAAAGTCCACCGCCTGTCGGACGGCAGGGCCGGTGGCACCGGGATCGGCGGGGTCGATGACCAGCGTCCGCTGACCGCGTGTCATGCGCAGGTAGACCTCGGCCAGCAGGCCGGCATCGAGCAAGGCACCGTGCAGCTCTCGCCCGCTGTTGTCCACCTCCAGCCGCTTGCACAGTGCGTCCAGCGAATTGCTCTTGCCGGGGAACATCTCGCGCGCCATCAGCAGGCTGTCGGTGATGCGACCGGCACGCCGCGCAAACGGCCCGAGGTCCAGGCGCTCGAACTCGGCGTCCAGAAAGCCCAGGTCGAAGGCCGCGTTGTGGATCACGACATCGGCACCCTCCACGAAGGCCAGCAACTCGGACACGATGCGCTCGAACAGGGGCTTGTCGGCCAGGAAGTCGTCGGTGATGCCGTGCACGCGCACGGCGTCGGGGTGGTTGGGGCGCTGCGGATTGACGTAGTGGTGCAGCTGGCGGCCTGAAGGACGGCGGTTGACGAATTCGATACAACCGATCTCGACGATGCGGTCGCCCTGTGCCGCGTTCAGCCCGGTCGTTTCGGTGTCGAGAAAGACCTGTCTCATGCCCGGCTGGCTCCAGCCTGGCGTCCAGCCCATATCCACAGGCCAACGCCAAAGACCACCAGCGGCACGCAGAGCCACTGGCCCATGCTCAACCCCAGGGACAGCGTACCCAGGAAGGCATCCGGCTCGCGGAAGTACTCCACCCCGAAGCGCATCACACCATAGCCAACGGCGAAGGCCGCGGCAACCTGACCCGTGGGCCGTTCATGCCGGGCATACCACCACAGCAGCACGAACAGCAGCAGCCCCTCGAGCAGGAACTGGTAGATCTGCGAAGGGTGGCGCGGCAGCGCACTGCCACTTTGCGGGAACACCATGGCCCAGGGCAGCGACGGGTCGGCCGCACGACCCCACAGCTCGCCGTTGATGAAGTTGCCGATGCGCCCAGCCGCATACCCAGTGGGAACGCAAGGCGCCACGATGTCCATCACCTGCCAGAAAGGCCGCTTCTTGCCTCGCGCATACAGCGCCATGGCCCCCAGCACCCCCAGCAAGCCGCCGTGGAAGGACATGCCGCCTTTCCAGACCATCAGGATGTCTAGCGGCTGGGCCAGGTACTCGGCGGGCTTGTAGAACAGGGCGTAGCCCAGGCGCCCCCCGACGATGACGCCCAGCACGCCGTAAAAGAGCATGTCCTCGACGTCGCGCCGGGTCCAACCGGCGCGCGCGTAGTGCGGCAGGGCCACGCGCCGCGAAGCCAGCCACAGGAAGAGGCCGAAGGCCGCCAGGTAGGTCAGGCCGTACCAGTGGATCTGGATGGGCCCGAGGCTCAAGGCCACGGGGTCGAATCGGGGATGCACGAGCATCAAGCGGCTCCTGGGAAGAAGCTCGCATTGTCCACGGACCACGCGGCGGACTCGGTAAACTGCCAGCCATTCACGAAAGACCTCCATGAGCTTCAACCGCCGTTCCAGGAACATCACCGAGGGCGTGGCCCGCGCGCCCAACCGCAGCATGTACTACGGGATGGGCTACACCGAAGGCGACTTCGGCAAGCCCATGATCGGCGTGGCCAACAGCCACAGCACCATCACACCCTGCAACTCCGGCCTGCAGCGGCTGGCCGATGCGGCCGTGGCCGAACTTAAGGCCAGCGGTGCCAACCCGCAGGTCTTCGGCACGCCCACCATCAGCGACGGCATGGCGATGGGCACCGAAGGCATGAAGTACAGCCTCGTCTCGCGCGAGGTGATCGCCGATTGCGTGGAAACCTGTATCGGCGGCCAGTGGCTGGACGGCGTGCTGGTGCTGGGCGGTTGCGACAAGAACATGCCCGGCGGCATGATGGGCATGCTGCGCGCCAATGTGCCGGCCATCTACGTGTACGGCGGCACCATCCTGCCCGGCCGCTACAAGGACCAGGACCTAAACATCGTCAGCGTGTTCGAAGCCGTGGGCCAGTACAGCGCCGGCAGGATGAGCGAAGAGGACTTCTGCCAGATCGAGCGCCGCGCCATTCCCGGCAGCGGTTCCTGCGGCGGCATGTACACCGCCAACACGATGAGCAGCGCCTTTGAGGCCCTGGGCATGAGCCTGCCGTTCGCCAGCACGATGGCCAATGTCGAGGACCCCATCGTCGAGCACACGCGCGCCGCCGCGCGGGCGCTGGTGCAGGCCGTACAGGCCGACCTGAAGCCGCGCGACATCGTGACGCGCCAGAGCATCGAAAACGCCGTCGCGGTGATCATGGCCATCGGCGGCAGCACCAACGCCGTGCTGCACTTCCTGGCCATCGCGCATGCTGCCGGTGTCGCGTGGAGCATCGACGACTTCGAGCGTGTGCGCCGCAAGGTCCCGGTGCTGTGCGACCTGAAGCCCAGTGGTCGCTACCTGGCCATCGACCTGCACCGTGCCGGCGGCATTCCCGCCGTGATGAAGCTGCTGCTGGAGGCCGGGCTGATCCACGGCGACTGCATCACCATCACCGGCAAGACCGTGGCCGAGAACCTGGCCAGCCAGCCACCACTGCGCGCTGACCAGGACGTGATACACCCGCTGGCCAACCCGATGTACGCCCAGGGTCACCTGGCCATCCTCAAGGGCAACCTCAGCCCCGAAGGATGCGTGGCCAAGATCACCGGCCTGAAGAACCCCGTCATCACCGGCCCGGCGCGTGTGTTTGACGACGAGCAGAGCGCACTGGCTGCCATCATGACCGGCCAGATCAAGGCCGGCGACGTGATGGTGCTGCGCTACCTGGGCCCCAAGGGCGGGCCCGGCATGCCAGAGATGCTGGCCCCCACCGGCGCGCTGATCGGCCAGGGCCTGGGCGAGAGCGTGGGCCTGATCACCGACGGCCGCTTCAGCGGTGGCACCTGGGGCATGGTAGTGGGTCACGTGGCCCCGGAAGCGCATGCCGGCGGCTTGATCGCACTGGTCGTCGAAGGCGACCGCATCACCATCGACGCCCTGCAGCTGAAGCTGGAACTGAACGTGGACGCTGCCGAAATCGCCCGCCGGCGCGCCCACTGGCGACAACCGGCACCGCGCTACACACGCGGCGTGATGGCCAAGTTCGCGCGCAATGCGTCCAGCGCCAGCCTTGGGGCGGTGCTGGACGCCGACTGATGTCGGCAGCGGCTGACGGCGGCCGGGCGCTGCACGGCCGGCAGGCCCTCAAGGCTTGCCTTGGCGGCGTGTGGGGTCGGGCGGATAGTTGGCCTGGGTCGGGTCGGCCGATTCCGCCAGTTGCCGTGCCTTGGCCTGGGTCACGCGGTTGGTCTGCTTGACCCGCCGTGTGTTTATGCCCAGAGCTTCCATGGCCTTGTCGCGGCGTTCGACCTTGCGGCGCTCCATCTTTTCGATCTCACGCTTCTTGGTCAGACCGCTGGAGTCAGAAAATTGCCACCAGCCCACTGCCAACGCAAACGGCAAGGCAACGATCCACCAGGACCAATTGCCGAAGGGGCCGAACTCCGCCAGCTTGGCAATCAGCAGCAGAACTCCGATGATGACCATGGGCATGATGATGTCTCCGGCAAGCACTTTAGCGCATGCGGCCCTCGCGTTGTGCCTGGTCTCGCCGGTCCAGGCCAAGGCCTCGCCGGAGATGGCCAGGGACAAGCGTTGCATGAATTGCCATGCGCTGGAGCGCAAGCTGGTTGGGCCGGCACTGAAGGAAGTGGCGCGCCGCTATGCCGGCCAGGCCAACGCCCTGCCGCTGCTGGCCACGAAGATCGTCCAGGGCGGCGCCGGGGCCTGGGGCCCGGTACCGATGGCCGCCAACCCACACGTCAATGCCGAAGAAGCGCGTCGCCTGGCCGCCTGGGTTCTGACGCTGAAGTAGGAAGACGGCGGGGCCGGAGCCCCGCCGAATCGACCCCGGGTGCGGACCTGGGTCAGTTGGCCTGGCCCAGTTGCTCCAGGATGGCAGGGTTCTCCAACGTGCTGGTGTCCTGGGTGATGGCCTCGCCCTTGGCGATGCTGCGCAGCAGACGCCGCATGATCTTGCCGCTGCGTGTCTTGGGCAGGTTGTCGCCGAAGCGGATGTCCTTGGGTTTGGCGATGGGGCCGATCTCCTTGGCCACCCAGTTGCGCAGTTCGTTGGCGATCTTTCTGGCGTCGTCGCCGGTCGGCCGAAGCCCCTTGAGCACGACAAAGGCGCAGATGGCTTCACCGGTCGTGTCGTCCGGCCGACCCACGACGGCGGCTTCGGCCACCAGTTCGGTGCAACTGACCAGGGCCGATTCGATTTCCATCGTGCCCATGCGGTGGCCCGAAACGTTGAGCACGTCGTCGATGCGGCCGGTGATTGTGAAGTAGGCGGTCTTGGCGTCGCGGATGGCGCCGTCGCCGGCCAGGTAGTAGCCCTTGAGCTCCGGCGGGTAGTAGCTCTTCACGAATCGATCCGGGTCGCCCCAGATGGTGCGGATCATGCTAGGCCAGGGCTTCTTGATGACCAGGATGCCGCCATTGCCGTTGGGCACGTCGGTGCCCGTCTCGTCGACGATGGCAGCCGCGATGCCCGGGAAAGGCAAGGTGCAGGAACCCGGCACCATCGGCGTGACACCCGGCAGCGGCGTGATGACGTGGCCGCCTGTTTCCGTCTGCCAGAAGGTGTCGACGATGGGGCAGCGGCTGCCGCCGACGTTCTGGTAGTACCACTCCCAGGCGGCCGGGTTGATGGGTTCGCCCACCGAACCGAGGATACGCAGGCTGGACAGGTCACTCTTGTTCGGGTGCACGGCCGCATTGCCTTCGGCGGCTTTGATCAGCGAGCGGATGGCCGTGGGCGCGGTGTAGAAGATGCTGACCTTGTGTTTCTGGATCGTCTTCCAGAATCGAGCAGCGTCGGGATAGGTGGGCACACCCTCGAAGACGATTTCGGTGCCGCCCAGCGCCAGCGGGCCGTAGGCGATGTAGCTGTGGCCGGTGACCCAGCCGATGTCGGCCGTGCACCAGAACACGTCTTCGGGCTTGAGGTCGAAGGTCCAGGCCGTGGTCAGCGCCGCGTGCAGCAGATAGCCGCCGGTGCTGTGCTGCACACCCTTGGGCTTGCCGGTGCTGCCGCTCGTGTACAGCAGGAACAGGGGGTGCTCGGCGCCCACCCACTCGGGCTCGCAGTGTGTGCTCTGGCCTGCCAGTTCCTCGTGCAGCCAGCGGTCCCGCTGCGGGTTCCAGGCGATGTTGCCGCCCGTGCGCTTGTAGACGATGACGTTGCGGATGGTTTCGCAGCCGCCCATCGCGATGGCCTCGTCGACAATGCTCTTGAGCGGCAGCTGCTTGCCGCCGCGCGCCTGTTCGTCTGCGGTGATGATCATCACCGCGCCGGCGTCCTGGACACGATCGCGCACGCTCTGCGCGCTGAAGCCACCGAAGACCACCGAATGCACGGCGCCGATGCGGGCACAGGCCTGCATCGCGGCCACGCCTTCGACCGACATGCTCATGTAGATGACCACGCGGTCGCCCTTGTTCACGCCACGCGCCTTCAGCACGTTGGCAAACTGGCAGACCTTGGACAGCAGCTCGGCATAGCTGACCCGCGTGACGGTGCCGTCGTCGGCTTCGAAGATCAGCGCGGTCTTGCCGCCCAGCCCGCGTTCCACGTTGCGGTCCAGGCAGTTGTACGAGACGTTCAGCGTGCCATCGGCGAACCACTTGAAGAACGGCGCCTTGGAACTGTCCAGCACCTGGGTGAACGGCGTCTTCCACGCGACGAACTCGCGCGCCAGGCGGCCCCAGTAGCCTTCGTAGTCACGCTCGGCCTCGTCGACCAGCGCCTGGTACGCGGCCATTCCGGACACGCGCGCGGCAGCCACCAGGCCGTCCGGCGGCAGGTGGGTCTTCAACTCGGTGGCTTGGGTATCTGACATGCTTGTCTCCGGTGCAAGGGGGATGGCTCTTGTAGGGTCCTGGAAGCTAAGGTCTGGCTCTGACGGACACCTGACGCAAGGGGCGGGCTGTCACCGGACGAAATCTACAATTGCTGCG
>WBZP01001093.1_pt1 | contig 34642 bp, 26 predicted proteins | sample 5204301 | NCBI WGS metagenome assembly WBZP01 (sample SAMN12412401, study PRJNA552823) | activated sludge metagenome | isolation source: activated sludge from nitrification reactor of wastewater treatment plant... | place: USA: Pennsylvania | collected 2017 | reverse complement strand
GAGTTCGCGGGTATATTGGTTGATGGGATGTTCCATCAGGTCTTCGGAAGGTCCTGATTCAATGATCCGCCCGTCTTTCATGACCAGGATATGGTCGCTGATGAACCTGACCACGGAAAGGTCGTGTGAGATGAATAAGGCCGTGAGGTTCAGTTTTCTTTTTAAATCATTGATCAGGTTGAGGATCTGTGCCTGCACACTCACATCCAGAGCCGAAACGCTTTCGTCAAAGATCATGAACCTGGGTTCGAGGGCCAATGCTCTTGCTATGCAGATCCTTTGGCGCTGCCCGCCGCTGAATTGGTGAGGGTACCGGTTCAGGTGATAAGTTTCCAATTGAACAGTTTCCAGCAAGGCGGCGGCCTTATCCCTGGCTTCTTTTGCCGTACTGGCCAGGTGATGGACCAGCATGGGCTCCATCAGCGCATTCCCAATACTGATCTTCGGGTTCAGGGAACCATAGGGGTCCTGGAAGACCACTTGTAATTCCTTTCTGGTGGCACGTAACTTGTTTTTATCCAGGGTCGACAGGTCTGTTCCGTTAAGCAAGACAGTCCCCGAAGTAGGTTTGATCAGTTGCAGGATCGCCCTGCCGAGCGTTGTTTTACCGCAGCCGCTTTCCCCCACAAGGCCCATGATCGCTCCCTGGTCGATATCAAAGCTGACCTGGTCTATGATGCGTTTTGTGCCGGGCTTCCCGGTCCACGATGTTTTTCTTCCCCGTATGTCCACATTGAGATCACGCACACTCAACAGCGGCCTCTCTTTATCCTTGGTTTTTTGCTGATGGTCGGGGTCGGGTAATATTTTCGTTTGTTCCTTTCCGTTATTTTCCAGGAAATCGCCGATTACCGGTAGCCTGCTGTTTCGTGGGTGCCCCATGGGGCGGCAGGCAAGCAGTGCTTTTGTGTAAGCCGACTGCGGTGAACGGAGTATTTGCCTGGCCGGGCCTTGTTCTGTCAGTTGCCCTCGGTACATCACGGCAATGTCATCGGCGATGTCGGCCACCAGGCCCAGGTCGTGCGTAATGAGGAGAACCGACATGCCTGTTTTTGCCTGCAGGCGTTTGATCAGTTCCATGATATTCTTCTGCACACGCACATCCAGCGCGGTTGTGGGTTCGTCGGCAATGAGCAGGGAGGGGTTGTTACACATGGCCATGGCGATCATCACCCTTTGTTTCTGTCCGCCACTGAGCTGGTGCGGATATCGATCGGCCATGGATTCCGGATCAGGCAATTCTACCTGCCTGAACCATTCAATGGCGGCATGCCTGGCTTCCTTCCGGGATAAATGCTGATGCAGTTGCAGGCTTTCCATCACCTGTCGCCCGCAGGTCATCAGCGGGTTCAGCGAAGTCATGGGCTCCTGGAAGATCATGCTGATGCGGTTACCCCTGATCGTTCGAAGTCCTTCTTCTGTCTGTTTCAGAAGATCCGCGGTTGTTTCTGGCCGGTGAAAAAATATTTCGCCTGATATCCTGGCCTGTGCAGGGAGGAGGTTCAATATGGCCAGTGAGGTGACCGATTTTCCAGAACCGCTTTCACCAACCAGCGCGGTGATGGAACCTGGCTGTATGGAGACAGATAAATGATCTACCACGGCCTGGTCGCCATCCTTTCCGGGAAAACGGACAGTGAGGTTCCTGATATCGAGCAAGGCAGGCATGCCTTAAAATTTCAGGTGGCGAACGGTTTGTCCTTCATTGATCAGTTGTTTGAGCGAATCGATGCCGATCTTGAGGTGGTTGTCTACGTACTGCGTGGTCACTTTGATATCGCTGGCCTCTGTTTTAACTCCTTCGGGGATCATGGGCTGATCGCTGACCAGCAGCAGAGCGCCCGTGGGGATCTTATTGTAGAAGCCAACGGTGAAAATGGTGGCCGTTTCCATATCAATGGCATATGCCCTGACTTTCTGCAGGTAGGCTTTAAAAGTTTCATCGTGTTCCCAGACCCTGCGGTTGGTTGTATAACATACACCGGTCCAGTAATCACATTCATAATCACGGATGGTGGTTGAGATGGCTTTTTGAAGGGCGAAAGCGGGTAGGGCGGGAACCTCTGGCGGGAAATAGTCGTTACTGGTACCTTCGCCGCGAATGGCTGCGATGGGCAGTATCAGGTCGCCGATCTTATTCCTTCTTTTCAGTCCGCCGCATTTACCCAGGAAGAGTACGGCTTTGGGGTTGATGGCAGTGAGGAGGTCCATCACGGTGGCCGCACCCGGGCTACCCATGCCAAAATTGATGATGGTGATATTATGTGCGGTGGCGCATTGCATGGGGCGGTCGGTTCCGATGATCTCCACACCGTTCCACTCGGCAAACATTTTAACGTAGTTTGAAAAATTCGTCAGCAGAATATATTCCCCGAAATTGGATAATTTCTCGCCCGTATACCTGGGCAGCCAGTTTTCAACGATCTCTTCTTTTGTTTTCATGCTGAAATTTTAATAGATAAAATTACAATATTTTGTTTTGAAGCCGCTGAATATACTTCAGCCTGTGTGAATTTTTTTGTTTTGCCGGGTGCGGGTAATTATGTTACTTCAAAGCCTAAAAACAAACCATTATGAAGAAGTATGTAATTATGATGATGACGGCGGGTCTTTTTCTTGCATCCTGTAAGAAGACTTCTCAGCCCGCGGAGGAGAGTGAGAGCCCGGAGAGGTTCACTTCACAGCAAATTGATGGGTTTATCAGGGAGAAACTAAGGGACAATGGCCGGTTCGAATGGTCAATGGCCGGCACCGACATGATCTGGAGCGCATTGCAACAGAGCGACCAGGTTCTTTCCGTTGGGTACAAGCCGGAAGCAATGCCGGAGTCGGCCATCCGGTTGCATGAGGTGGATATCCGGTCAAAGGCCTGGTCCGACGCACGGGCGCAGGTTATGCAGATCATCCTGGAGGAAGAACGTTTGACCAGGAAAGACATTACGGAAAAGGATTTGGTGCAATGGGATGAGCAGTACCTGCCCGTGATCGATGTGCGTATCGAAAATTATGCAACGCTGAAAAGATTATTGTCGAGTAAGCTTATACGTTATGCCGAGCCAATGGGTTATGAGCCATCAGTACCGGCCGACAAAGTGTCCAGTAGCAGCGGTTGCGACGGGAACGGACCTGAATCACTGGTTGAGAATGCCGACTATAGCAGCATCGCACCGGGATGTAAGCAGTCATGGAACCATCCGTATCATAAGATCTCCAGCGCATGGACGAAATCATCCGGTGCCGGGGTAAAGGTATTCGTTATTGATACGGGATGTGAATTCGACCAGGATAACCTGGGAACAGCATTCAATCAGGGCTATTCTTCAGGGCGTACCATTGAAAAGATCGTGACATTGCCCAGGTCAACTTTCCTGGGTATTCCGACGGGTCCGGTTGAAACAGCCGATGACGGCTGCGGCCATGGTACCGCAATGGCAGGTGCATTGGCGGCCCCTCGTGGAATTGATGGGGCGGCATGCGGGATAGCCTATAACTGTAACCTGGTTACCTGCCGGGCTGCCGCTGATGTGTTCCTCGACGAAAGCCGTGAAGTAAAAGGCGCATCAGATGCCTTCACCAATGCGGCCAATCGCAGTGATGTGCGCATCATCAGCATGAGCATGGGCAAGATCACCAGCAGTTCACAATTAAAGGACGCCATCGTGTATGCTTATGGAAAGAATAAGCTCATCTTCTGCGCCGCCGGAACTTCCTTTAGTTGGACGAGTGGCTGGTATGGCGTGATCTTCCCCGCCTACCTGGCCCAGGTGAACGCGGTTACCGGTGTGCGTGATAATAGTTTCACTACAACATGTACAACATGTCATGATGGATCTGAAACGGATTTCACCGTTGTGATGGAAAAGGCCTCCAATGAACGCCATCCGATCACACTGGCTGCCAGCGGCAACGTTCCATCAACCGTGGGTGGTTCATCGGTCTCAACCGCACAGACTGCCGGCATGGCCGCTCTCGTATGGAGCCGTTTCCCCACTTACACGCGCGACCAGGTGCTAAACAAACTGGTGTCTAGCGGCAGCAATTATCCTACGCGAAACAGCAACCTTGGCTGGGGAAATATTGATGCTGATAAAGCAACGAATTGAGCTGCATTCAAGCCTGAAACGTATTTGTCATGCAAGCGACTGTCTGTTGAAGACGGTCGCTTTTTTTTGCCTTTTTGAGATGTCAGCACGATTTGCGACATTCGGCCTGCATGATCGATATTCAATACCCGGAAAAAAAACCTTCTATAAGAAAGGAAGGTGAACAGGAAAAGATTTTTTGTCCTGCCCGCAACCGTTGGGTTTCACTGACCCCGGAAGAATGGGTGAGGCAGAACCTCCTTCTGTATCTGACCGATGTTTTGCAATACCCGCTATCATTGATAGCGGTGGAGAAGCAGGTTAGGGTGGGAGAACTCAACCGGCGTTTTGATGTGTTGGTATACGACAGGAACAGCCGGCCTTTCCTGGTTCTGGAATGTAAGGAAATGACCATTGATCTGACAGCCGACGTGCTCGACCAGGTATTGCGGTATAATATTCCCATCAGGGCTCCCTATATTTTTATTTCCAACGGGCGGCAATGCCTTGGTTTCAGGCTCATGTTGAATGAAATGCAGGCCTTGACCGGTTTTCCTGCCTTTCCTGCCTGATCGATTTTTTGCTGATGATATTTGCCGGGCTCATGACAGTCAATATGATCCCTCCAATGATATGGCCTTTCTGTTTATCGAAACCGGCATATATCAACATAAAAAAAGTCCTGCTAATTATGCAGGACTTTTTTATGCAGTTTAAAATCAATGTTATGGGAAGATGCCCAGTTCTTTGTAGCTGGTGCCTACTTTATTGATGGCGCTAACGTAAGCGGCTGTACGCATATCAGGGATCGCCGGGTTGTTCTTCCAGATATCCATGATCTCGCGGGTGGCGGAGATCATCGTTTCTTCCAGTCCGCTATGCACCAGGTCAACTTCATCGGCGCCGTGCATGATCTTTTTACGTACATCCGTATTCACAGTTTTACCTGTCAGGCCTTCGATCTGAGAGAGGATCTGGCTGTTCTGATTTTCGGTAAAACGTTTTTCCATACGGCCATAACGCACGTGGCTAAGGTTTTTCAGCCATTCGAAATAACTCACCGTTACACCGCCTGCATTCAGGTACATGTCCGGTACACAGAGGATGCCATTTTTGGTGAAGATCTCATCGGCTTCCGGAGTGCACGGGCCATTGGCGGCTTCCCCGATGATCTTGGCTTTGACGCGCGGGGCGTTTTCTCCATTGATCACGTTTTCAAGTGCAGCCGGTATCAGGATGTCGCAAGCCAGTTCGAGGGCATCCGTATTCTTTGCCAGGTTGGTGGCGCCGGGGAAATTCAGGATGCTACCTGTTTTCTTGCGGTGTTGGAAAACTTCTTCTTCGTTGAGTCCGTTCGGGTTCATGATCGCGCCTTCGTATTCGGCAAGGGCAATGACAACGGCGCCGGCTTCACGGAAGAATTTGGCGCTGTGATAGCCAACATTACCTAATCCCTGAACCACCACTTTCTTACCTTCAATACCTGTTTTCAGGCCGAGTTTGCCCATTACGTCCTCCATATTGCAAACCTCGCGGATACCAAAGAAAACACCGAGGCCGGTGGCTTCTTTACGTCCGCGTACACCACCCTGTGTTACGGGTTTACCGGTTACACAACCGGCCGCGTCAATTTCACCCGGTTTCAGGGAAGCATAGGTATCCACGATCCAGGCCATCTCCCTTTCACCGGTTCCATAATCAGGAGCCGGAACATCGATGCCCGGGCCTATGAAATTTTTCTTAACCAGTTCGCTGGTATAGCGGCGGGTGATTTTCTCCAGTTCATAAACGCTGTAGTTGCGCGGGTTAATCTTGATGCCGCCCTTACCGCCACCGAACGGAACGTTCACGATGGCACATTTGTACGTCATCAGGGAAGCCAGGGCCATGACCTCATCCTGGTTTACCTCATCGCTGAAACGGATACCGCCTTTGCACGGAGTTTTGTGCTGGCTGTGCTGTACCCGGTAAGCTTCGATAACTTCAATGGTCCCGTCATCTTTTTTTACGGGGAACCTCATTTGATAAACACTGTTACAGGCTTTGATTTGTTCCAGGATACCCGGATCAAATTCGGTGAATTTGGCTGCTTTGTCAAAGCTTTTTTCCACGCTCTGGAAAAAGCTATAGGGCTGTTGTGAAGACATAATAATTGTTTTAAATTTCCAAATATGTGATCACTGGCTTACCGTTGTTCCGGCTTGGCCAGTTGTGTATTATTTTTCTTTTTCCATCCGGCTGATCTTTCTGTCGATCGTCCAGGCATAAAAGAACAACCCGATCAGGATCGTCAGGCACACGGCCACCACGATATAGATTTTTCCGTTACTGCGCATCAGGTCGGCCATTTCTGGTTTTTCCTGCGCCATTGCCGGAAGCATGAATAAGCAGGCTGCCAGCGTGGGAAGAAAATATTTGATCGATCTTTTATCCATGTAATATCTTTTTATCTCTGATCAGTTGCAACCTGATGCGGAGGGTTGCCAGCCAGGCCCCCAGAAGCGTCCAACCTATGACGGCCGGATAAAATACCATCCGCATGGTGGCGTCCATGTCATTTCTGTTCAGGGCCGGATTGCCGCTTTCGCTGCCCGGAGCGCCCGGATGGAGGCTTCCTACCAGCCTGGGTATGATCCATATGCTGGGAAAAAGCATCACAAAGGCGAAAATATTATACACGGCGCTTACCCGGGCTTTTTTATCCATATCTGTAAACGAACCCCTTAAAACGAAATAGGCACCATAGATCAGCAGGGCTATGGCAGCTCCGATCAGTTTCGGTTCTTTAAGTACGGCACCAAACGACTGGCCCTGGTCGGTCACCCAGGTGACGGATACCCAGATGGTGCCGGTGAGGTAACCGAGAATGCCGAACAGGGACCCTACCGAAGCAAAATGAACGGCAAAAATGTCATTCCTGTAATCGAATCCGCGTAAGTATTTGATACTGTAAACAAAACTGGTTCCAAAGAGGATCATCATTCCAAACCACATACATACATGGAAGTAGAGGTTACGGATAGTTTCATTGAGGATAAACAGCCGGGGAACATCCAGCAGGAACCCTGCCACAATAGTGTATACCAGGAGTAGGAACGATAATATTTTCCACCAGCTTTTTTGCACTACAGCAAGCTAATCATTTAGTAGTGGCGCAAAGTTATGGGAAACTGTCCCACCCGTACAAAAAATAATTAAACGCGGATGGGGTTAGTCTTTCCAGAGATAAGGGAATAGAATAACGGCCATGATCACCACCAGGATATCGAGGAGCCCGGTCAGGCCGGCCAGTTGAAAAAGGGCCCCGTCGCGGAATACTTCGCCGAATGCTGCCCTGCTGAGCCGCATAACGAGCAGTAACTGGGGTAATATGACGGGAAAGCCTAAAATGGCAATGAGGGCTGCATTTTGTTGCGCTTTTGCGGCTATTGCGCTCATCAGTGTAAAAACGAGGCTGATCCCCAGGCCGCCTAACAGCACTATGCCAATGAATTTGCCACTATCAGAAACCGGGTTGTCGAGAAAGAAAAAAAAGAGGGTAAGGCTAACGAGGCTCATGAGCAGCATCAGTACGGCATTGAAAACCAGTTTGGCCAGAACGAATTCAACCGGTGATACGATACTGTAAAAATACAGCATGCGCCCCCGGCTTTCCTGCAGAAAACTTTTCGCCACGGTGTTGACGCAAACAAACAGCTGTATCACCCAAAACAGGCTGTTCCATACCAGGCTTTCGGGATGGTCGGGCAATGTCAAATATAAAACGAATACAGTGGAGGCGATATACAGCAGTATGCCATAAAAGGTATGCTGTTGCCGGAGTTCCAGCAACAGGTCCTTTCTGATCATGGCCATCACGCGGTTGAACATGTGCGCAAATTACAAACTTAACCCGGCAGTTATCAAGATACTTCCATCTTTCTTCAGTCTGACTGATATTTATTCGGTATGTCACATCTGGCCGAAACCCTAGTTTCACTTGTTTATTTTTTAACCTTAAAATCGAGTGAGTATGAGGATGATGATGACGGGTATCTGCGTTCTGGCTTTAACGTTAGTTGCGCACGCCCAGGAGGGTTTGTACTGGAAACAGGTCAGCAGTGGCATGGAAAACAATCAATTGTTTCAGGGAAGATTCAGGCCGGATACTTACCGGGTTTTCCGGCTAGATGAAGACCTGTTTGGTCGTATGATGGAAGGCAGGGCCAGCCTGAATGGTCAACAGAACAAGTTCCTGTTGTCCGTTCCCAATGAAGCCGGATCCTTGGATCAATATCTCTGTTATCACGCACCCGTGATGGAGGCCGGGCTGGCTGCGCGTTATCCAGAGATCATGACATTTGCCGGCGTGGGTGTGGAAGATCCGTCGCTGCGCATTTTTTTCGATTATTCTTTGCGTGGCTTTCATGCCATGATCTTATCGCCCGGTCGTGCTGCACAGTATATAGACCCGGTTGGCATGCATGACAATCTTTATGTGGTCTTTTCCAGAAACGCCACGACCGTTCATCAAGGCCGCTTTCATTGCCTGACCAGTGATGCAACTGGTCCCGCCCCGGCACTTCCCGGGATCGGCCGGGGAGCCGATGATGGCAAACTGCGTACATACAGGCTTGCCCTTGCCTGTACGGGTGAATATGCACAATATTTCCTGAACGGATCAGAAACAACCGACGCCCAGCGGCGGACTAAGGTGCTGGCCGCAATGAATACACTCATGGTGCGGACCAACGCCATCTTTGAAAGGGATTTTGGCATCCACCTGAACCTGGTTGCCAATAATGATGCGATTATTTACCTGAACGCGTCCACAGATCCCTGGACAACAGAATGGAATACCAAAACACAGCAAACCATCGACGCTGTCATCGGCAACGCCAACTATGATATTGGCCACCTGGTGCACCGGGAATCATCGGCGGATAATAATAACGGTAATGCTGGTTGTATCGGTTGTGTTTGTGTGGCCGGATCGAAGGGCAGTGCGTTCACTTCGCATGTAGCGCCGGAAGGCGACCCGTTTGTGATCGATTATACCACGCATGAGATGGGCCACCAGTTCGGCGCCAACCATACATTCACTTACCGGACGGAATCGGGTACCGCATCTCAGTTTGAACCTGGCAGTGGAAGTACCATCATGGGTTATGCCGGCATAACGGGATCCGCTGATGTTCAGGCCCACAGCGATGATTATTTTCATACGCGCAGTGTGGAACAGGTGACCAATTATATCAAGGGTTCGACAGGCGGTTCCTGTGCCGTACTAACAGTAACGGGTAACAGTATTCCAGTTGTAGTTACGGGCAACAGTTATACGATCCCGCATTCCACTCCATTCGCGCTCTCGGTGTCGGCATCCGATGCCAATACCGGCGATGTGCTGAGTTATACCTGGGAACAGGTCAATGCCGGCACAGCATCCACCACCATGCCCGCAACCACTAATACCAGCGGTCCGAATTTCCGTAGCCGTAACAACGGAACAAATCCTGTCAGGTCTTTTCCTGTGCTGTCTTCCATACTGGATGGAACCAATGGCAATACATGGGAGAAACTACCTGCTGTAAACAGGACACTGAATTTCCGTGTGACCGTCCGGGATAACCATGCTGGTGGCGGGGCCAACCAAACAGGTGAAATGACAGTCAATGTTACAGGAACTGCCGGGCCATTCCTGGTAACCTCACCCAATACGGCGATTTCCTGGCAGGCAGGTTCTGTACAAACAATCAGTTGGTCGGTCAATGGCACCAATGCCACACCGGTCAGTTGCACTAATGTTAAGATTTCCTTGTCGGTTGACGGTGGTCTTACCTTTCCCGCTATCCTGGCAGCCAGTACACCCAACGATGGTTCTGAAGCGGTGGCTATCCCCAACATTCCAACAAACAAAGCGCGTATCAAAGTGGAGGCCGTTGGAAATATTTTCTTCGACATTTCCAATACCAGTTTTACTATTACGCCTGCAGCGGCCTGTGGCATACCAGGCGGACTGACAAAGGCGAATATCACATCCACCGGAGCCACGCTGAGTTGGGCAGCCGTTGGTTCTGCACTGTCGTATGACGTGATGTATAAACCGGCTTCATCCTCCATTTGGATCAGCGGCTTTAGCGCTGTGACCACCACTGCCGTTGCGCTTACCGGCCTTTCTGCATCCACCGTATACGATTGGCGTGTGAGGGCCAACTGCAGCGGTTCGGGAAGCAACTATGCATCGGCACAGTTCACCACCACGTCCGCATCGGCCTGCATAACCGCTTATGAACCCAATGAAAGCAGGGCATCGGCATCCGCCATTGTGCCCAATGCTCCCGTCTCAGCAGCCATCCAATCCGCCACCGACCAGGATTATTACAAACTAACGGTCTTGTCTACCAGCCAATTAAATATATCACTCAGCGGACTGCCGGCGGATTACGACATGACAGTCTATAATGGCGCCGGTACGGCGATCGGTACTGCCACTACCGGAGGGCTCTTCAGCGAATCCATCGTACTGAACAACCAGCCAGCGGGTACATATTACATTCAGGTATTCGGATATAACGGCGTTTACAATACATCGTTATGCTACAACTTGCAAGCTGTCATAACAGCTTCAACCTCCTGTTCCGGGGCCTATGATATCGCATCCAATGGCACAACGGCCGGCGCCCCGGGAATCCCTTTTAATGCGGATATCAGCGGCCTTGTCTATCCATCGGGCGATATCGACCTCTATAAAATCATTGTATCCAATGCCGGTAGCATCAACCTGGCACTTACCAACCTTCCGGCCGATTATGACCTCCAGTTGTTGAACGGTTCAGGTACACAGGTAGCCATTTCACAAAATGGGGGAACCGGCAATGAATCGATCAGCTATACAGCGGCCGCGGGAACATATTATGCCAGGGTGTATGGTTTCAGCAGTGCCTTTCATGCCAGTTCCTGCTATACTTTACGGGTGCAGCCCGGCACCGGCTCCAAAGAAGGGGCGGCTCCGCTATTTACAAGCAGAGGCCTGGCTGAGATCTTTCCAAACCCTGCACATCAGTACTTACAACTGCATGTTTCCGGGCAGGTTGACACACATGCACATTACGGTATTGTGGATGTCCAGGGCCGAATTTTGCTCAATGGTAGACTGGATAAGAAAACACAATGGGTGGATATTTCAACTCTTCCGCCCGGTTTATACCTGGCCAGGATATTCCTGCAGGGTAACTGGTATGTAAAACCTTTTATCAGGGAATGATCAGCTGAGTTGAACCATAAAAAAACCGTCCTGCATCAGGACGGTTTTTTTGAAACAGGTACGACAGATCAGGCTTCTTTCTGCAATGCACAATGGCGGCAACGAGGCTCATAAACGTCTTTCTCTCCCAGTAAAACCTGGTTGGTGGAGGCCACTTTACGGTAACTGACATTGGCGATATGGCCGCATTTCACACAGATCGCATGCAGTTTGGTGATATAATCGGCTATGGATAACAGGTTGGGCATTTGTCCGAATGGCCTTCCGAGGTAATCCATATCCAACCCGGCTACAATGACTCGAATTCCGCGGAGAGCCAGCTCTTCACAAACACGGGTGATTCCGGCGTCGAAGAACTGGGCCTCATCAATGCCCACCACATCCACATCCTGCGCCAGCAGCAGGATCGCTTCTGAACTCTCCACCGGGGTCGAATGGATAAAATTGGTGTCGTGGCTGACTATTTTAACTTCATCATACCGGGTATCTATGACGGGTTTGAAGATCTCCACTTTGAGGTTGGCGATCTTGACCCTTTTCAGTCGTCGGATCAGTTCTTCTGTTTTTCCGCTGAACATGCTGCCGCAGATCACTTCGATCCAGCCCCTTCGTTCACCGGTCAGGTTGGGTTCAATAAACATTCAATCGTTTTTTTAAAAATGTGTTTGTAACTTTATCGCGAGGACGTGCAAAGATGAAAGATTAAATAGTTCGTACAAAAGAAAATTTTTCGCAGTGATCCTCGATTGACCAGCTAAACACAAGATATGGAAAGGGTGGAAACACTCTGTAACAGGCTCCAGGAGCAAATTTCCCAGCAGGCTTCCGCCGAGGACCTCCTGATTACCGTGCAGATGCTGCAGGCTGAGCTGATGCATTTACGGTCTGCCGAAGAAGCAGCACCCAGGCCAGCCGTTTCTATTGATATCCCCGTCATGTTTGATCATGCAGAACAGCCCGCCGCTGCGGAAGAAGAGAAGATTGTTCAGGTTCTCCAGATCGATGAGGCGGATGTGGAAGCCGAATTGGAGGAAATAAAGAAAAATGCGGAGGCCAGGAACAAGATCAGCGCGCAGAACAAGCCCCCCATGTTATTTGATCCTATTGAAGATACGCCGACGCTCTATCACCAGCAGCCGGTGAAAAGCCGCCAGTCGAAAGAGATCCATGAAACGCTCGGTTCCGACAACCAGGCTTCGTTGAACGATGCACTGCGTCAGAGTAAAATGGAACTCAGCGATGCCTTGCAGGAAATGCCCATCAAAGACCTTAAAAAAGCGATCGGAATCAACGACCGGTTCCTGTTCATCAATGAACTCTTCAGGGGCGATGAGGTCATGTACGAGCGGAGCATCAAAACCATCAACGGATTCTCCATATACCCGGAAGCGGAATTCTGGATCAAGCGTGAACTGAAGCTAAAACTGGGCTGGAACGACCAATCGCCGGCAGTGCAGCAATTTGATCAATTGATCAAAAGGCGGTTCTCTTTTACATAACTCAGAATTTTTTCCGTGGCCCCCCGGTTGGAATAAACGTATTCCCGGGCCTTTTCTCCGCTTACTTTCAACCTGTTTTCATCCTGCCAGAAACTATCCAGCAGGGTTTCCAGTTCCAACGCCTGTTTAACACTGTAAGCGCCACCGGCCGCTACCAGCCCGCGTGCTTCTTGGAATTTTTCGTAAACGGGGCCAAAAACGACCGGTTTTCCAAATACGGCCGCCTCCAGCACATTATGAATGCCGTCATCCCCGAATCCCCCGCCTACATAAGTGATATCGGCATAGCGGTAAAGCCTGTTCAGCATCCCAATATTATCAATAATCAGCACATGAATGTCTTTCGGGATGATCATGCCGGCAGAAAGCCCCGAATAATAGAGTACATCGTTGAATTGCTTGCGTATATCCGTCAAACGTTCTTCATCCACTTCATGCGGTGCAATGATGAACCGTATCTCGGGATGCTTGCGTACATAATGGATCAGTTCTTCTTCGTCTTCTTCCCATGTACTCCCGGCTACGATCACCCGGTGGCCAGAAACGAATTCATCAATATGCGGCACGGGCTCAAAGGCGGAAGCGATATCCGTTACCCTGTCGAAACGGGTATCACCGGCCAGGCTGGCATGATCGGCCATACTGATATTGTCTAACAGTTCAAGAGAATCTTCATTCTGTAAAAAGAGGTGGCGGAAACAGGAGAGCATATGCCGCCATAATGCGCCATAATTTTTAAAAAAAGGTTGGGAGGGCCTGAAAATACCTGAAACCAGCAGAACCGGAACCTGGCGCTTATGCAGTTCATTGAGATAAAAATACCAGTATTCATATTTTACCCAGATAACGAGCGCGGGGTTGATGCCATCAACCAGTTTTCGGGCATTTCCCGGGCTGTCGATCGGCAGGTAAATGACCTGGTCGGCCCCGGCATAATTTTTTCTTACCTCATAGCCGCTGGGTGAAAAAAAGCTGAGCACGCAGCGGTAACCGGGAAATTGCTTTCGAAGGGCCTCTAAAACAGGCCTTCCCTGTTCAAATTCGCCCAGGCTCGAACAATGCATCCAGATGGTTTTTTCCTGATATGACACGGGGGGGAATTCCTGTCTGCCTTTTAGCCAGGCCCTGGCCTTGGGATTCCAGGGGGAGGCCAGCCGGATCCCGGCACGGTAGGCCAGCAGAAAGAGGTGATATAGCAGGAGGCTCAAACCTTTAGTTTTATCAAAAGTAAGGCCTAAATCATTTACAATCAATTCATAGCCGGGAGTGGAAAAGTGGCTCCCAAAATTGTATCTTTGCGCCCTTAAAACCCGGGTTATTATGAGGCCATTACAGATGGTTGATACCAAAACGCAATACCATAAGATCAAGGAGCAGGTAGATACTGCTGTGCTGGCTGTTATGGAAAGCTCCCAGTTCATTGGGGGGAAGGTGGTAAATGAATTTGCCGAAAACCTGGCGAAATACAATGGCAGCCGACATGTGATCACCTGCGCCAACGGTACCGATGCCCTCCAGATCGCCATGATGGCCCTTGGGTTGAAACCCGGCGATGAGGTCATCACACCTTCTTTTACCTACATCGCAACGGTGGAAGTGGCCGCACTGCTGAATATCAAACCGGTTTTTGTGGAGGTTGACAAACAAACTTTCTGCATCGATCCTCAGGCCATTGAAAAAGCCATTACACCAAATACAAAAGCCATCGTTCCGGTTCATTTATACGGCCATGCCGCCAATATGGAAGCGATCATGGATATCGCCCGCAGGCATAACCTCTTTGTTATAGAAGACAATGCACAGGCGATCGGGAACGATTATTTTTTCAGCGATGGAAGCACCAGGAAAACGGGCAGCATCGGTCATATAGGTTGTACATCTTTCTATCCTTCTAAAAACCTCGGGGCCTTTGGCGATGGCGGTGCGATCTTCACGGATGATGACCAACTGGCGGAAAAACTGCGTATGATCGCATCACACGGGCAAAGCAAACGGTATTATCATGATGTGGTTGGCTGTAACTCCAGGCTCGATGCCATGCAGGCCGCCATTTTGAATATCAAACTGGGTTACCTCGACGAATACATCCGGGCCCGAAGGAATGCAGCCGGTTTTTATGATAATGCATTTGCCGGCCATTCGAAAATCGAAATCCCGTTCAGGCACCCCAACAACCGCCATGTTTTTCACCAGTATACGCTTGTTTTGCATGATACGGACCGTGATGCGCTGAGTGCTTACCTGAACGAAAAAGGGATCCCGAACATGATCTATTACCCCGTTCCCGCCCATCGCCAGAAAATGTTTGACGCTTTCGGCGGCAGCTCTTATAACCTGCCTGTTACCGACTGGCTGACGGAAAGGGTGATCTCACTTCCGATACATACAGAACTGGATGAAGAGCAACTGCAGTTCATTGCAGACCACGTCCTGTCATTTATCAATCAATAAAGAGTTTCATTAACACAGATAATTCATGAAGATAGCAGTCATTGGTACCGGTTATGTGGGATTGGTTTCAGGCACCTGTTTTGCCGAAACCGGTAATACGGTCACCTGCGTGGACATTGATGCCAAAAAGGTTGAAAAGTTGCAATCCGGGCAACTCACTATCTATGAGCCCGGTCTTGAAAAAATATTCCAGCGCAACCAGAAAGAAGGCCGCCTGTTCTTTACCACCTCACTCAAAGAAGCGGTGGACAGCGCTAAAGTGATCATGCTTGCCCTGCCCACGCCACCCGGTGAAGACGGCAGCGCGGATCTCAAGTACATCCTGGGTGTGGCCGATGAATTGGGAAAGATCCTCACCGAATACAAAGTGGTTGTAGATAAAAGTACCGTGCCGGTGGGGACCGCCAAACTGGTAAAAGAAGCCATTGCCAAACATGCAACGGTTGATTTTGACGTAGTAAGCAATCCAGAGTTCTTACGGGAAGGGGTAGCCGTAGATGACTTTATGAAACCAGACAGGGTCATTATCGGTACAACATCCGACAAGGCCATCAAGATCATGAACGATCTCTATGCGCCGTTCGTTCGCCAGGGCAACCCCATCATATTCATGGACGAGCATTCCGCGGAACTGACCAAATATGCAGCCAATTCATTCCTGGCTGTAAAGATCAGCTTCATGAACGAGGTGGCGAGGTTGTGCGAACTCATGGGCGCCGACGTGGATATGGTGCGACGGGGTATCGGCAGCGACGACCGGATCGGCAAGCGTTTCCTGTTTCCGGGTATCGGGTATGGCGGCAGTTGTTTTCCCAAAGACGTCCAGGCCCTCGTACATTCATCCAACTTGGTCGGGTATGATTTTAAGATATTAAACGCCGTGATGGATGTGAATGCCAGGCAAAAAGTGTACCTGGTTCCTAAGATACTGGCCTATTACGGCAACAACCTGAAGGGCAGACATTTTGCACTCTGGGGTCTGTCTTTTAAACCCAATACGGATGACATCCGCGAAGCACCGGCACTTTATATGGCAGAAGAGCTCCTGAAACTGGGCGCAACCATTACAGCATTTGACCCCGAAGCGATGAATAACGTCAAAGGGGTATTGGGGGATAGAATACAGTATGCCGATAACCAGTACCAGGCGCTTGAAAACGCCGATGCGCTGCTGATTGCCACCGAGTGGAACGAATTCCGCACGCCGGACTTTGACAAGATCAGCGCAACACTCAGGCAACCGGTCATATTCGACGGCCGCAACCTGTTTGACCTGGAACAAATGGGCAAGCTGGGATTTCATTATGAAAGCATCGGCCGTGTGGCCATCAGGCAGCATGGAAATGAAATGGCTCCCTGAACCAACATAAACATTATCACCGTGGCGAATAAAAAAGTATTGATCACCGGGGCGGCCGGATTTCTCGGATCACATTTGTGTGACCGGTTCATCCGGGAAGGTTTCGACGTAGTGGGGATGGATAACCTCATCACCGGTGACCTGAAAAATATTGAACATCTTTTCAGCCTGAAGGAATTCGAGTTCTATCACCATGATGTGTCGAAATTCATTCATGTGCCGGGAAAGCTCGATTATATCCTGCATTTTGCTTCGCCGGCCAGCCCGATCGATTACCTCAAGATTCCCATTCAGACGCTGAAAGTGGGTTCGCTCGGAACACATAACTGCCTGGGCCTTGCCAAAGCAAAGAATGCACGCATCCTGGTGGCCAGCACCAGTGAAGTATATGGCGATCCGCTGGTGCATCCTCAGAACGAGGAGTATTGGGGTAATGTGAATCCCGTAGGGCCCAGGGGCGTTTACGATGAGGCCAAGCGGTTCCAGGAAGCCATCACCATGGCATACCACACCTATCATCAACTCGAAACAAGGATCGTTCGCATATTCAACACCTACGGTCCGAGGATGAGGCTCAACGACGGACGCGCCCTTCCGGCATTTATCGGACAGGCGCTGAGGGGAGAAGACCTGACCGTTTTTGGCGATGGCAGCCAGACAAGGAGTTTTTGTTATGTGGATGACATGATCGAAGGGATATACAGGCTCCTGATGAGCGATTATGCCTTGCCTGTAAATATTGGCAATCCCGACGAGATATCTTTACTGGAATTTGCCAGGGAGATCATATCGCTCACGGATTCCAGGCAACAGATCATTTTCAAGCCATTGCCGGTAGATGATCCCAGGCAAAGACAACCGGATATCACCCGGGCCAGGCAGGTGCTGAACTGGGAACCCAAAGTGGGGCGCGCCGAGGGACTGAAAATAACATATGAGTTTTTCAAGGCTTTGCCCAGGGAGGAATTGTATAAACAACCCCGGGTGTTTTCAGTTACCGGTAATGAATAAACGAAATAATAACAAGCATATTCTTTAACACGCGGGCCGAAAGGCCATACAAAACAACAATTATGTACCAGGATTTATTGGAGAAGAAAAAGACGCTGGCAGTAATAGGGCTCGGTTATGTTGGGCTTCCCATTGCGCTTGAATTTGCCAAAAAAATCAAAGTCATCGGATTTGACATCAATGCGGAAAGGGTAGACATGATGCGCCGCGGCATCGACCCCAGCCAGGAACTCGCGCCTGAAGCATTCGAGAACTGTGATATTGAATTCACCAATGACCTGGACGTTCTGCGCAAGGCCAGTTTTTATATAGTGGCCGTTCCTACGCCCGTTGATGAACACAATGTTCCCGACCTGATTCCGGTGCAACGTGCCAGTGAAACCATTGGTAAGGTGCTCAAAAAAGGCGACTACGTGGTATTTGAAAGTACGGTCTATCCCGGATGCACCGAGGAAGATTGCGTACCTATCATAGAGAAGATATCTGGCCTTAAAATGGTCACTGATTATAAGATCGGTTACTCACCTGAAAGGATCAACCCGGGCGATAAGGAGCATACGATCAGCACCATCGTAAAAGTGGTTAGCGGCTGCTGCGCGGAAAGCCTGGAAACGATCGCCAGGGTATATGAGCTGGTTGTGAAAGCCGGAGTACACCGCGCTTCTTCCATCAAAGTGGCCGAAGCTGCCAAGATCATCGAAAATACCCAGCGCGACCTCAATATTGCCCTGATGAATGAACTCTCCATCATCTTCGACCGCATGGGCATCAATACGTTTGAAGTGCTGGAAGCGGCAGGCACCAAATGGAATTTCCTGAAATTTCAACCGGGCCTCGTAGGCGGGCACTGTATAGGTGTTGACCCTTATTACCTCACCTATAAATCCAAAGAACTGGGTTACGACAGCCAGGTGATCCTTGCGGGTAGGGTGATCAACGACGGCATGGCATCCTACGTTGCCAAGAAAGTGCTTCAGTTCATCATTCAGCATAATGGCAACATCAAAGACAGCCGTGTGCTGGTGATGGGAGCCACATTCAAGGAGAATGTTAGCGATATACGTAACAGCAAAGTGGCCGATGTGGTGAAAGAACTTAAATCCTATTCACTGAATGTAGATGTGACTGATCCCTACGCCGACAGCGATGAATTGCAGCACGAATATGGTTTCACGCTCGCAAAGGAGATCAAAGGGCCATATGACGCCGTGATCGTGACGGTGCCGCACAAGGAGTTTGTGAACCTGGACGATGCATATTTTGCGTCTATCACCAAGCATCAGGCTCTGATCGCCGACCTGAAAGGGACTTACAGGCGGAAAATCAACAGCCGCAGTTACTGGAGTCTCTAACGGGTGCCCGTAGGGGCCTATCATTTTTAATCAAACCAATACGTTGGCATGAGTGCAGTTTTTCATCATAGGGATATCAGCCAGGACAGGTTCCTGGTGACCGGGGGCGCAGGGTTCATCGGAAGTCATATTGCGGAATACCTGCTGAAACATGGCGCCAAAAAGGTGCGTGTTCTCGATAATTTAGTCAATGGATTCGAATCTAACCTTGCGGTACTTAGGGCCTATCCCGCCTTTGAATTCATGGAAGGGGATATACGCGATGCCGAGACCTGCCAGAAGGCCTGCGAAGGCATCGACTATGTAAGCCACCAGGCCGCACTCGGTTCTGTGCCGCGTTCCATCAAAGAGCCTGTTTATTTCAATGAGGTCAACGTAGGCGGATTTGTCAATATGCTCAAAGCTGCGGTTGACAATAAGGTCAAAAATTTCGTTTATGCATCATCGTCATCTGTCTACGGCGATGAGCCTACTTTGCCTAAAAAGGAAGAGAGGATAGGAAATTGCCTGTCGCCTTATGCCGCTACTAAAAAGACCAACGAATTGTATGCGCAGGTTTTTGCGGATGTGTACGGATTACGTCTGATGGGATTCCGCTATTTCAATATTTTCGGTCCACGGCAGGATCCCAACGGACCATATGCGGCCGTCATCCCGCTTTTTGTCAAGGGGATCATGAACAGGGCCCCGGTATATATCAACGGCGATGGAGAACAGACCCGTGATTTTACCTATGTTGAAAACGCCGTACAGATCAACGTCAAGGGTATGCTCAATGAAAACCAGGAGGCATTCGGAAAAGTTTATAATGTGGCCGTTGGGGAATATTATTCCGTCAACTACCTGTATAAGGATTGTGCAGATTACCTGGAGAGCGACTGGAAACCCACACACAGGGAGCCCAGGGCGGGGGATATCCGAAATTCGCTGGCCGATATATCCCTGGCGGCTAATTTACTTGGATATAAACCCGTTAAGCGATTTGAAGAGGGATTGAAAGAAACGATTGCTTATTTTAAAGAGGTTTATTCGAAACCGGCAACCGTCAGTCAATAATAGTATTGAATATGCCTTTCAAAAAAACTGGAATTTCCGGCCTGATGATTTTTGAGCCTGTCGTATTGCACGACAGCAGGGGATATTTTTTTGAGAGTTATAATGAACATACCTGTCAGACTGCAGGCGTTCATTACCGATTTATTCAGGATAACCAGGCTTTATCTTCTTACGGCGTCGTCCGCGGTTTGCATTATCAGTTAGACCCGCACTCACAGGCCAAATTCGTGCGTGTGCTATCCGGAACCATACTAGATGTTGCGGTGGATATCCGACGGGGTTCGCCCACTTTCGGACAACACTTTTCCATCGAATTGTCGGCTGACAATAAGACCCAACTGCTCATCCCGCCCGGATTCGCACACGGCTATTCTGTGTTGAGCGAAACGGCTGAGGTCTTTTACAAATGCGACGCACCCTATAAACGGGAATCTGAAACAGGGATCCGTTACGACGATCCTTCCCTTGGTATCGACTGGAGAATTCCAAAGGACAGGCAAATCATTTCCGAAAAGGACCAGCGCCAGCCCTTGTTTGCCGAAAGCCTGAACAATTTTATTTTTAAGCCTTAATCAGATCAATTTGCCTTTACCACTGCATATTCTCGTTACCGGTGCCAACGGTCAACTGGGCATGGAGTTCAGGGAACAGGCGGCATCGTATGATGGCATTCAATGGTATTTTGCCGGGAAAGATGAGCTCTCCATTATCAATAAGGCGGGCCTGGCAGACTTCTGCAGCCTATATCCGCTGGATTATATAATCAATTGCGCGGCATATACCGCAGTTGACCAGGCAGAGTTGGAGAAAGACCTTGCTTTTGCCATCAATGCCGAAGGTCCAGGCGTGTTGGCAGAGGTTTGTGCGGATCAGGGGATCAGGCTGGTGCATATCTCAACAGATTACGTATTTGACGGAGAATCGGATATTCCTTACCGTGAGAGTGACCCCACGGCGCCGCAAAATGCCTATGGCGCTTCGAAACTGCAGGGTGAAAGAAGGATAGAACAAGTGACCTCAGAGGCCATCATCATACGCACTTCATGGGTCTTTGGCAAATACGGCAAGAACTTCGTGAAAACGATGATTCGTCTCATGCATGAAAGGGAGTCGATCAGTGTGGTGAATGATCAGCAGGGTAGCCCAACCTATGCCGCCGACCTGGCGTCCACTATACTTCATATCATCACGCATGTTAAGGATCCCAAACCCGGTATCTATCATTATTGCAATGAAGGTAGTACAAACTGGTATGCATTCGCATCTGCGATTAAGGAACTGACGGGGAGCCTCTGTCAAATTGAACCTATCCCCACCTCAGCCTATCCGACACCAGCCAAAAGGCCATCCTTTTCCTTACTGGATAACAGCCTTATCAAAGAAACCTTCGGAATAAAGATCCCCCATTGGAAAGACAGCCTGGCGGCATGCTTATCCAGGCTGGATTAAATCATTTCCCGATCAGTATCTGGCGGCTATAGGTCATTTCCCTGTTTCCTATCACTAATGTATACACGCCATCTGCCAATACGGGTAAGGATAAATGAACATTCAGTGTGCCGTCTGCGGTTTGCATGCCTGTAACCCGTTGGCCTGCGGATGATAAGAGCATAAGCAGGGTAGGTGGCTGCTCAACAGAAAACTGGATCATGATAGAATGAGTGGCAGGTACATAATAAGCGTTGACAATATCCTGGCTACCGAATTTAACCGGTATCACCCGCGACAATTGAAAACGGTTATCTGTATCAACCTGCCGGAGCCTGTAAAAATTCATTCCTTTCACCGGCGAATCGTCGATCCATTTATAGTGTTGGGCAAGAGAAGTCGTTCCATGCCCGGCCATTCTTCCAATCTGAATAAAATCCCGGCCATTGATGCTTCTTTCAATGGCAAAATGATCATTTTGATATTCTGCGGCAGTCTGCCAGAACAGAAATACGGCATTCTTTTGCGGACTGGCCGTAAAGCTTAGCAGCGTAACAGGCACCGGACCGCCGTTTCCGCAAATCCGGATACCGGCATCCATGTTCAATATGGTACTACCGGGCAAAACACTGAAAGCAATGCTGCGTCCTGTGTCATTGACTTTGCTATTGATGTCGGACCCCGCCCCGCCAACTAATGGCTCCGTGAACATGTATCCGGCCGGGAGGCTGAATGTCATATAATAACCATTTCCGGGAATAATATTGGTAAAATAATATAAGCCCGACGGGTTGGTTGTTGATGTGGCCACATTGAATCCGGCGGCATTGAACAACCTTACCTGGATGCCGCTGATACCCGGCTCCCCAATGTCCTGCAGGCCATTGCTGTTTTGATCGAACCAGCAGAGATCTCCAATGATGGCTGCCGGCACGCAATTGGTGACCTGCAGATTGCCTCTGGCAGTATTGGTGCATCCACTAACGGTATCGGATACAAGTAGTTGATATTGCCTGTTACCGGCAACGGCCAACCTGATCCTTGGGTTCACTATACGTATGTCGGATAAGCTGCCATCATCCGGGCTCCACAGGTAACGGTAAGGGCCCGGAGGTGCAATGACAGGATTAAACTGGAGGGTGCTGTCACCCGTACATCCTGTAATATCAGGTATGCTGATCTGCGCGGCTGGCAGGGGGCTTACCCCGATCACCAGATCTTGCGATACCCTGCAGCCGGTTAGATTGGAAGCGGTAAGTGTGTAACTGGCCGTGCCTGTTCCCAAACAGGCGAGGGGATTTGAAACGAAAGGATCTGATAGTCCTGCAGCAGGTGACCACTGGTAGTTGATGCCTGCTACCGGGTTAGTACCCACCTGGATGCAGCTGTTCTGACAAACGATAGGGTTGCCATTCATGGAAAAGCTGATATCCTGTACCGTTATAATAATGGTGTCTTTGGAAAAACAGGAAATGGTTTGATCCGTTTTAGTCAGTATATACATATATACGCCTCCCGCCTCAGCCGTAAATTGCGGGGTCGGACTGGCAGGGTCATCCAGGTACAGTGCAGGGCTCCAGGAGTATGATATCCCGGACGCGGAGCTGTTGGCAGATGTACCCAGCATGATGCTGTCTCCTTTACATATTGTTCTGTCTGCACCAGCCTGTGGGGCCGATACCGAGGGTATGATCTGTATGGTATCACGGTACTGGCATCCGTTTGGATGGGTAACCAATAAGGTGAAATTTGTGGCCACTTTGGGTGGCGGGTTCTGGGTAGATGGATTGGCAATGGCCGCATTACTGACTGCCTGCTGGGGTTGCCAGGCATAGCTGATCATATTGGGCGGGGCTTGAATGCCGAGTTCAACAGGGCCGGCGGACGGGCAATAGCTGATATCCGGCATGCTGAATGCGGCTGATTTAACGGTAACGGTTACCTGATCTGTAGCCAGGCTTGCACAGTTGCCGGGGAATCCGGCAATAACGGTGTACGTGGTTGTTGAGGAAGGGTTTGCAATGGGCTGTGCAACCGTGGAACTGCTTAGGCCAGCTGCTGGGGACCATTGATAAGTGACTCCGCTGATCGCTGGCGAACCGATCCTGACTCCCGTACCCAGGCAGGTGCTGGTATCGGGGGCATCGGGTATCACAGGAATGTCGTTGATACTTACTGAAACCGTATCCCGAATGATACATCCTGCCGAAGTTGTTGCCGTTACAATAAAACTGACATCTGTTGCCACAAATACATCCGGCTGCGCGGAGAATTGGTTGCTGTTGTTTTGCCATGGCGATGCCTCCGGTTCCCATAAATAGGTGGTATTCGGCTGGGCGGGAGTACCGAGCCTGACGATGCCGCTGCTACACAGGAATTTGTCTGGCCCTGCATTGACCAATGCGTTTTGAACCACCACCAGCACTGTGTCACGTAAGATACATCCGGCAGTATCTGACACCACCACAGGGTAAGAAGTACTGCTGTTGATGGTGGCAACAGGGTTACTGATGAGGTTACTTGATAATCCGGCGCCGGTCCATTGATAACTATATCCCGCAACATTCGGTGCGCCAATCATCACGGGTTGCCCGGCACAGGTAATGGTGTCGGCTGCGGGAAATATAGGCTTTACAAAGGAAGGGTCATTGACTGAGATCCTATCTGTACAGGTCCTGGTACTATCAAACGGGTCATAGGCCGTGACCGTGTAAATTCTGGGAATGCCATCGGTGAGTTGAACCAGGTTTCCTGTATAGTTTGACAGGCCTTCCTGGGGCGACCATCGGTAGATGGCGTTTTCAATGCTGCTGACGGCATAAAGTGTAACATTGCCGCCATTGGCGGTGTAGCTTGGGCAACTATACTGGGCATCTACAAAAATTTGCGTTTGACAATCTGAGCAAAATGGAGGTACCGTTACATCGTCGGTGCAGCTTTGTCCATTGTACGTTACCGTTAGCCTGTAGGTGGTTGGGGTATTGGCTGATGCGGATACAGGAATTTGCGGCAGATTGGTAGGTCCTGTAAAATTTCCGGGGCCTGACACAATAGACCAGGAGTATGTTTCATTGATCCCTGGTGTTCTGTCGGGTAATCCCACCAGCCTTGGTCCGCATCCGTCTCTTCCTGCCCTGGCCTCGATGGTGGCAACTGTTGCCTGGTCGGGGAAAAAGCAGCCAGCCTTTTGTGCAGTCACATTGATGTTGGCAGGATTTGGAACCGGCATGACCAGGTTGCCGGCATAATAGGTTGTGGTAGATGCATTATTTGAAGTCAGGTAACTACCCGGGCTCCAAACATAATTGAATCCGGCTTCGGGCGCGGCGCCCAGCAATACGGATGATCCGAGACAAAATACCTTATCTGATCCTGCAAAATTGGCCGTTATGGGCGCAGCCACCGGTGTAACTCGTACCGTGTCGGTTGTCTGGCATTGCCCGCCACCGCTGACTGGTACGGTCAATGTAAGTTCGTAGTCGGTCGGGGAAGCAGGTAATGCCGAAGGTTGCGGTAAGGTGGGATCATTCAGTGTTGTGCCGGGTAGCCAGTTGTATTGCAGTCCGTTTAAACCTGGTATTCGGGGCGTACCTATCAGCGCAGGTTCGTTTCCGCATGCGCCCTTGTCGGGGCCGGCCGAAGCGCGGTAAGTCAACACCAGTGCCTGCCCTGCCTGCCTGCAGCCAAGCGAATCGGTGACCGTAACGGTATACAACGTATTGGACTGTGGTTGAACAACAGGATTGGGTAATGACGCAGCTCCCTGATCCCAGTCAAACGATACATAGGGCGGGTTGCCTCCGCCTGCCGTGGGGTTGCCTCCAATGGTCACGGGAAATCCAGGACATGTAACAAAGTTTCCGCCGGGATCAATCACTGGTGCAACCAGGTCATTCACCAGGGCAACCGAAGTGTCACTGTAATGAATAAACGAAGATCCGCAGAATGCTTGCGTATATGAAGCCCGCCGGTAATATTGATTTGCAGAACCTAAAGTAGGCGTGTAATTCCTGAAAGTGGCTCCCGGAATATCAGACCAGGGGCCAGTCATAGTAAAAGCCGTCTGCCATTGATATGTAGCAGCGATCGGTTGTTGCAGGAAGGCTGTTCCTGATCTGTACAGTATGGGAAGGCTGTCGCCGGGTACCTGGATTTCGGGGCCCGCGATCTGAAGCCCTAGTCCTGTTTTACAAACCGACTGGGAATCTGGTAACAGCTGGTCTATATCAATTCGATAACCTGAAGGGCAACTGTTGATCATGGTCAGGTATTGGTCGCCGTTTCCTCTGTTCAACTGGTTAACCGTAACAGGATAATTGGCAGAAATGGTTTTACCGGCAACAAGCCATTTGCTTCCCTGCAGAACGCTAAGTTTTGGCTGGTCATCTGCTGAGCCGCCAAAGTAAGCTGCATAAACCCTGTTTCCATCAGGTTTCAATATGATGAGGTGATTGTCTGCCCCACCCGAAGGGGTTGAGCCATTGGTGGAAGGGTATGTTGCAATACTGCTCTGGCCCGCGAGGTAAACAAGGCCGTTGTCGTATAACAAGGGCAGGAGGCTGGTCATATTACCAAGGTAAGTGGAGTGCGATATGAATCCATTGCGGTCGAGGTTGGTAAAAAATCCCGTACCAGAACTGAAGAACTGGCTGCCATTGCTTACCGGGTAAGCGGGTGAAAGGGTGATGCCCGAAATCAGGATGCCGTCATTGACTAAGTTGAATGAAGGCGTGATATTATTATTCGAACTTGTACCTATCTGGTATTTGCGGTTATATAAGATGTTTCCCGACTGCCCGATCTTGAACAAACCCAGGAATTTTTTTCCATCAATGCTCACCGAAGTGCCGCCGACATAAGTGTTGCCGGATTCGGTTAATATCTTAACCGGGTTATCTCGGTCTTCTGTTGTCAGGTAACTGGAGAACTGGATATTTCCATCTGGGTTAAACCGTGTAAAAAAACCATCATACAGATCATTCAACACAGAAGTGGCCGTAGTGCCATTGGTTGAAGGAAAATCGGCAGACGACGTATATCCTGTTACCTGCAGCATGCTGTCGGCCATGATAAATTGCGTCATCTGGTCTTCTTTACTGCCTCCGAGGTAGCGTGAATATTGTACACCCAGGTCAGTGACGTTCATTTTTGCCAAAAAGATATTCTGTGAATCACTCAGCGGTCCGCCGATGCTGCAGGGGATGTCTGATGACTTGCTGGAACCTAGCAGGTATATCGAATTGTTGTCGAACAATGCCCCTTGCAGGAAGTCTTCTTTGTTGCCACCCCAGAAACGGGATGCCAGGAGATTGCCTGTTTGTGCATCCAGAACCGCCGCATAAGTGTCGCTGACACCACCCTGGTAGAATGTTGGGATTGTTACCGGAAAGTTTGATGAAGACGTGGTTCCGGCAATGATCATCCTGTTATTGACAATCCTGAGTGCTTTAAATGCCGGAATGTCATTGGCACTTCCGCCCAGGTATGTTGCAAACTGGATATTCCCGCCTGCATTTATTTTCAATGCAACAATATCCCTTCTGCCTCTGAATACCGAACCATTGGTTACGGGGAAGTTGATGGAATCTGTGTATAGGGTGATGAATACTTCGCCATTGATGATCTCCATGGCGGTAGGAAAATCATTCCCCAATCCGCCGATATAAGTGGCATACAGGATATTGCCGGATCCATCGAACCTGGTTAGTGTCATATCCAAATTGCCCTTGTACGTACTTCCGTTGGTGGATGGAAAATTGGCTGATCTTGTGGTACCTAATAAATAAGTATCGCCGTCCTTCGTTTGCATGTCAAACACCTCTTCCACCTGGTTTCCACCGATCATTTTGGAAAAGCCTGTAAAAAATTGGGCAGAAACTGGCCTTGTTGCCATGCTGAATACCAGCAGCAATAACCAGACGGCCAATGGTCGCATGTTCATATTTATGACTTTTCGCCTTTGTAAAAAAAGGAAATATCAGATGGGCAGGTAAATTGGATAGGTTTTCACCCCAAAGGGCAGGTATACGGAGGGATAAGGGATTTCTGTAGCTGTTTCTACTGTTAACAATATAAGGATTATTCCCCGTATTTCGGTAGAATGTTGACTCTTTTTATGGTTAGATGCAGTTCCCGTATACACAATCATGGTGCTATTTAACACCATCTTTCTTATCTTACGATAGCAATTAATTGTATGAAGCCGACTCTGCTGTTTGTTTTCATATTATTCAGTTATTTTTCCTTAGCACAATCGCCGGGAGGTATCCAGGCTAATAATACGTTATGGCTCAGGTCGGATGTGGGAGTGGCGAGTGCTGCCAATATCGTATCGGGCTGGAACGATCAATCCGGTGCGAATGTTACCGGAAATTTTACCGTTCAGGCGCTTGCAGGCACCGCCAATGTGCAGGCAGGACCAAGCCTTCTTGAACCCGGGATCAATTTCAATCCATATCTCCGGTTTAACGGGGTCAATCATTCACTCTCCAGTCTGAATATTTTTCCCGGCACTTCCCTTGTTGACAATAGCCATGTTACGGTTTTCCAGGTTGTGAATGTCAAATCGGGTATCGTATGGTTAAAATGGGAAACAGATCAACTCGGTTCCACCGCACGGCTCGGATTTGAAAATGCCGGTGGCAGGATCCGGTTTGATTTTCCCAGTGCCGTTCCCGCATCAGCCGGTCAGAATGTGGGGATAACCAATGTGTTGAATAAGCACACATTATCTACCTGTTATGTGGATGGCAACACTTCAGTGAACAGGCTGAATGGCGCTGCGGATAACAGCATGCCCATCCCGGCACCAGGTAATTTTGCCGCCGTTTCCGATAAACTGGTGATTGGTAATGAAAACCTGCTTAACCTGCCCGCAGAGGTGGATCTCGCGGAACTGGTCATTTATAAATCAGCCCTGACGGCTTCGGAAAGAAATAAAGTGGAGTCGTACCTGGCAGTTAAATATGGATTTACGCTTGATCAGTCAGCAGCTAACGGAAACGATTACACGTCATCTAATGGCACGGTCATCTGGGACCGGGCTGCTAATACAGGCAATGCCGCCAATATCACCGGCATCGGGCGGGATGATGGTTCAGCGCTCAATCAGAAGCAGTCAAAATCAGTCAATACGACCGGGCTGCTGACCATATATAACGGAAACGGGTACACGGCTGGGGCGTTTCCCGCAACCAATGCCGTCAATACCAATACTTTTTCTGCCGATCAGAGCTTTTTGCTGATCGGCGATAACGGAGCTGCCACCACCACTGATATCTGTATACTTAATGGAAAAGGTAAACGAATCCAGCGTGTCTGGAAAGTCAGTAAGACAGGATCGGTCGGTGCAGTCAACATTTCCGCAGACCAGGCATCTCTTCCGTCAACAGTCAAATACCTCATCGTTTCTCCCGATCCGAACTTTCCGCAGGGAAATACGATTTTCTATCCGTTGTCTGTTGCCGGAAACCTGTTGTACAAGGATGTCAATTTTAGTCATAATGATTATTTCAGTTTTGCCACGGATACCCTGGTGGTGAGCATGACGCCGACCAATCCTACCTGCACGAACCCCAACGGCGGGGGAGTGGTGACCGTGGTTTCGGGTAACAGCCAGGCGCCACAATATACCTGGACCCCATCCGGACAAACCACTGCCAACCTAGTAAATGTGGCTGCAGGAACTTATACATTGACGATAGCTCAAGGGGCTTGTCTGTATGACCAGCAGGTCACCCTGACAACACCGGCCGTTTTATCGCCGCCTTACGCACTGGATACACTGATCTGTAAAGGCGGACAGGCTACCCTGCATGTAGATAATCCCCAGGCAGGTATTACGTATAACTGGTATGACGCCGTGACTGGGGGGAATTTGCTGGGAACAGGAACAACATTTACCACGCCAGCGAATCTGACGTCTGACCAGATTTATTACCTGGAAGCCAGTAACGGAACCTGCAGCAGCGTGCGGGCCATCATATCGGTGAATATCACTACGGTCATCGATGCCATATTTTTTGGGGGCTCGACCTGCAGTGGAAGCAATTTTACATTCACCATCAACAATGTCAACCCGGGTTATACCTATGAATGGTATAATACACCTACCGGTGGAACTCCGTTAGCTACCGGTACCAGTTATACCACCAATGCGCTCATTACAACCACCACATTTTATGTGCTGGCGATTAACGGCACCTGCCCGGGCAACAGAACGCCTGCCTTTGTTGATATCACCACGGTTCCTCCACCATCATTGTCTGCAACCAACGTTTGCAGTGGAAATACCGCACAACTGGAAGTGATTACTCCGGTAACCGGCCTGACTTATCAGTGGTATGATCAGCCTACAGCTGTTACGCCATTGGGAACCGGTACCATTTTCACCACACCGGTTATTACTTCTCAGACTGTGTTTTATGTTTCCGCGAATGACGGAACCTGTACCAGTTTGTATTCATCATCAACGGTAGGTTTGATACAACCTCTCGATTCGCCCAGGGTCACCGTAGGGCTGGTTACCTCCGGAAGCATCACGTTTAACTGGACGGCAGTTGCCGGCGCTACCGGTTATGAGATATCTGTTGACGGCGGGGCATTCTTTTCTCCTGGTAACGGACCTTCCGTATTGAGTTATACGGTCAATGGACTGGCCAATGAGCAAACCGTTCACATTACTGTCGTTCCATTAGGCACACAGGATAGATGTGGTAATGGATTACCAGGTCACGCGTCTGCTACCACATTCGGACAAGGGTTTTATGTGCCAACTGCGTTTACCCCTAACGGAGATAACCTGAATGATATTTTCAAGCCATTATTACCGGGCGGTGCCTTACTGGATTACTTTGCCATATTCAACCGCTGGGGTCAACAGATATTCAGCACCAACAAAGCCGGGGAAGGCTGGGATGGCAAATGGAAGGAAAAGCCGCAACCGGGTGGCACGTATGTATGGGTATGCCAGTACAGAATGGGTGCGCACCCGATCATTGAAAAGGGCACATTTACTTTACTCTTCTGATCTGGACATACTATTGATATTTTTAGCTTCCGATGCCGGAAGGAAGTTCCGGCCGTATCTTTACATTCCATGAATATTCTTTCCGCTGCATCTGATATCGTTGTAACCTGTAACCAACGGATGGCTCCTTACCTGGAGGCTGAGATACGGGCATTGGGATATGCATACATGCGTGTGAGCAAGACTGCCATTGAACTGAAGGGCACGATGTCGGATTGCATACGGTTGAACCTGAACCTTCGTTGCGGTGGACAGGTTTTGTTCTCACTCGGAAAGTTCACGGCAAGGAATGCAGACCAATTATACGGGCACCTCAGGCAAATGGAATGGGAAGACCTGATCCCGGCGGATTCCTATTTTTCCATTACCAGTTTTGTACGCAATGAAACCATCACCAACCAGCTTTTTGCCAATGTGAAAGTGAAGGATGCGATCGCTGACCGTTTTCGTGAAAAGACAGGAAAAAGGCCGGATTCGGGCCCCGACCTGTCTGCGGTTGTCATCAACCTGCATTGGGTGAATGATGAAGCTGAAATATTTCTTGATACTTCCGGGGAAACACTGATGAAACACGGCTATCGGCGCATACCAGGGAAAGCGCCCATGATCGAATCGCTTGCAGCGGCTACCATCATAGCATCAAAATGGAACAGGACATCTCCCTTTATCAATCCCATGTGCGGCTCCGGCACATTGGCAATTGAAGCCGCCTGGTTGGCTACCAACCGTAAACCCGGGCTGATCAGGGAGAATTACTCATTCATGCATGTTTGTGGATACGATCCGAAAATGTATATGTCGGAATTAAAGAAGATACGCATGGAGGTGAAAGAGTGTCCCGGGTTGATGATTGTGGCTACCGATATCAGTGAAGATGCGGTCAATATAGCGCGCATCAATGCCAGGATGGCCGCCGTAGAAGATCTGATTGAATTCCGTGTCTGCGATTTTGCCGATACAGCCGTGCCACAATCCGGCGGAGGCGTTGTTTTTTTCAACCCCGAATATGGCGACCGCCTGGGCGAAGAGATCGGTTTGCAACCTGTTTATAAACGCATGGGTGATTTTCTCAAACAACAATGCAAAGGGTACTTCGGGTATATTTTTACAGGAAACCTGGAGCTGGCCAAGCATATCGGTTTAAAGCCAACCAGGCGCATAGAGTTTTTTAACGGGAAGATCGATTGCCGCCTGCTGGAATATGAATTGTATGAAGGGTCGAGAGAGAAAAAAGAGGGTAATGTGTCATGAAAAATCTAGAATAAGAAATGTGGAATACAATCGGGAATAAGAAAGTAATATCACACAACACACATCACACAATAATGTATCCTTAAAACAAAAAGCATCTCATGTTACGAGATGCCTTTTGTTTATCATTGCTCTTTCTTACAGGCCCATTTTCTTTTTCAGGTTGGAGTCAAGGGCGTCGAGGAACTCTTCTGTATACAGGTAATGCTCTCCATGGTTTACTTTGTTGCCATGGATGCAGACGGCGAGGTCTTTCGTCATCTTGCCGCTTTCAACTGTTTCTATGCATACCGATTCCAGGGCATTGCAGAAATCGATCAGCGGTTGGTTGTTATCCAGTTTTCCCCGGAATGCCAGTCCGCGTGTCCAGGCGAATATCGATGCGATGGGGTTCGTGCTCGTTGGTTTACCAGCCTGGTGATCGCGGTAGTGGCGGGTAACGGTACCATGGGCTGCTTCGGCTTCCATAGTGGAACCGTCGGGGGTGACCAAAACGGAAGTCATGAGGCCGAGAGAGCCAAATCCCTGGGCAACCGTATCGCTTTGCACATCGCCATCATAATTCTTACAGGCCCAAACGAAATTGCCGTTCCATTTCAGCGCGCTGGCAACCATGTCGTCGATCAACCTGTGCTCATACACGATCCCGGCTGCATCAAAGGCGGATTTGAATTCCTTTTGATATACCTCTTCAAAAATGTCTTTGAAACGGCCATCGTATTTTTTGAGGATGGTGTTTTTGGTGGAAAGGTACAGTGGCCATTTTTTACTCAGCGCCATATTGAAGCAACTGCGCGCAAACCCATAAATACTTTCATCAGTATTGTACATGGTCAGCGCAACGCCGTCTCCCTTGTAATGATACACTTCAAATACCTGCGGTTCGCCACCTCCATCAGGAGTGAAGGTCATGGTCAGTTTACCTTTACCTTTTATAACGGTATCGGTAGCACGATACTGATCGCCGAAAGCATGACGGCCCACGATGATGGGTGCGGTCCAGTTCGTCACCAAACGCGGCACATTCTGCATCACGATGGGCTCGCGGAAAACGGTACCGTCGAGGATATTCCGGATCGTACCGTTGGGGCTCTTCCACATTTGTTTCAGGTTGAATTCCTTTACACGGGCTTCATCCGGTGTAATGGTGGCACATTTGATACCCACGCCACAAGCCTTGATGGCATTGGCGGCATCAATGGTAACCTGGTCGTTCGTTGCATCACGGTGTTCGATACCCAGGTCGTAATACTGGATAGGGACTTCGATGTATGGAAGAATCAGTTTGTCTTTGATAAATTTCCAGATGATCCGGGTCATTTCATCGCCATCCAGTTCTACGACAGGATTGGCTACTTTGATCTTGCTCATTAGGTGTTGGTTTTTTAGAAGTGCGAAAGTAATGATTTTTTGCGCCTGACGGCCATTTCCCGTTGCCTGAATACTAAGTCTTTATACCTTTCATCAACTCCCTAAAATACCTGCCTGACACCCATTTATTGGCCCAGGTGTCCATATCGCAGATCAGGTCCTGGCGGGAATATTCCCGGAGCATGAATGTTCCTCCGCTTCTTTTTTCCAATGATTCCAGTTGGTCGAGGCAGACGAACACGCGGCAGAATATGCCCAGGCAAAGGAGAGACAAGAATCGCCTGCCATGGGATGGGTGCGCGGTAATTGCAAACGAACGGCTGAACGCTTTATCCAGTTCCTGCCTGAACCAATCCCGCAGTGGTTCGATATGACAGGCCGTTGTTGCCAGCGTTCGGATACCGGCTTCCTTGTCTTTGTAGATATCAAAAATGTCATTTGAAACCTGCATCAATCCGCCCAGGTCATACAGCAGTTCTTTTTCTTCGCCAGATACAGGCGGGTTCCATGCGGTTCGGTAAAACAGCAGTGAAGTTCCTCCTTTTTCCCGTGTGATCTGCCTGATTGCTGTGTCGGTCAGGCTCCCTCCGGATTGTAATTTACTGGCAACCTGTGCATGGTAAACTGTAGCCAGTGTTGATTGAACCAGGCTTTTATCTGGCGCCTTGTCCAGCGCGGTTTTGAAAAAAAAGCGGAACAGTTTTTCATTTGATGCTTTTCCTTCCAGGGCATTTGGATCCATCAGCGACCGTATGCTGGCATCATCCAGGAAATCTTTATCGAAGAAATCGTCGAACAGCCCGGTCATGGCGCCCATACAGGTACTGCACCATCGTTCCCGGGGAGTCATGCGCCTTCCATGCCAGGCACAAAAAGCTTCGCCAAGAACGGCTGGTACAGCCCAGCCATAATATCGCTCTATCTTCCTGAAATCAGTCTCACCCAGGCTTCCGTCATTCGATCGTTCGGCACTTATTAATATCGGTTTGATATGCGTATCTAAAAAAGAACGCTGGCGCCGGAGGTTGCTCAGGGTTTGTATGATGGTCTGAATAACATGCATGAATAAACTAAATAGCAGGGTTTAATCGCCGGAATAAAAGTCAATGAGGGCCCCGAAATAATATTCGTTCCATCCTTCCACGATATTATCGAAAGCTTTATCGGGGATATTGGTATGCCTCAGTTCGGCCGATGTGCCTTTTTTCCCGGGGTGTAAAATGATCGTCACGATCGAAGGTTCGGGCTGTTCACCGAAGTACCACTCCTGAACGATGATACGTCCCGGTTCGAAAGAGAGGTTTCGCCCGGTGATGCTATCGTCCCACAGGGAGAATTCGGTACCTTCCACGGCTTCCATGACGGCGGGTGCGCCAGACCATAAACGTATCGTGGCGGCGCGTGTCAATGCCTGGTAAACTTCTTCCGGTTCGGCCGGTATGTCATAGTATTTCTTATAATCCTTCATAAGTTCTTATCATAATTTTCACAATGCCTGCAATTGAGAAGT
>WBZP01001090.1_pt1 | contig 34677 bp, 25 predicted proteins | sample 5204301 | NCBI WGS metagenome assembly WBZP01 (sample SAMN12412401, study PRJNA552823) | activated sludge metagenome | isolation source: activated sludge from nitrification reactor of wastewater treatment plant... | place: USA: Pennsylvania | collected 2017 | reverse complement strand
TCGCCTTCGAGTACGCCCGCAAGCACAACCGCAAAAAGGTCTCGATCATCCACAAGGCCAACATCCTGAAGATGTCGAACGGCCTGTTTTTGGAAGTCGCCAAGCAGGTCGCCAGCGAGTACCCCGACATCCCCCACGACGACGTGATCGTCGATGCGGCGTGCATGAAGCTGGTGCTGTTCCCCGAGCGCTTCGATGTCATTGTGACGATGAACCTGTTTGGCGACATCCTGTCGGACCTGATTGCCGGGCTGGTCGGTGGCCTGGGGGTGTCTCCGGGCGCAAACCTTGGCGAAAAGGCGGCGATCTTCGAGGCGGTCCATGGCTCGGCACCGGACATCGCCGGGCAGGGCATTGCCAACCCAACGGCGCTCGCGCTGGCGGCAGAGATGATGCTTCACCACCTGGGACAACCCGAGGCGGCGGCGCGACTGCGGCGTGGCATCCTGAGCTGTCTGGCCGACGGAAAGCTCCGCACCAAGGATCTCGGCGGCCAGGCCAACACCAAGACCTTCACGGACGGTGTCTGCACCGCCATTGGCCATCACGGCTAGGAGTTCCTCCCGATGCTGAAGCTCCACGTCCTGGGGGTCGGCGATGCGTTCACCGAGCGCTATCACAACGCCTGCCTGTGCATCGAGGAGCCGAGTTCGGGGCTTCGGCTGCTCATCGACTGTCCGCCCGCGCTGCCGCGAGTGCTCGCCGATCACCGCCAGCGCAGCGGCTCGGACCTGTCGGTGTGGAATCTCGACCACCTGCTGCTCACCCACCTTCACGGCGACCACTGCGGCGGGCTCGAAGCGTTTCTGTTTATGCGGCGCTTTTTGGTCCGTCGCAAGCCGGTGCTGTACGGTGCCAAGTCGGTGCTCGATCCGTTATGGGCGACGCGGCTGCGCGGCGGTATGGCTCACCTGACGGCTTGTGTTCCGTCGTGGTCGCTGTCCGAGATCGAGCAGCATCTGCACGCGCCGAGCTATCTCGATCCGGCGACCGATGAGCCCGCGCAACAAAAGCTGGCCGAGCAGCCCCCGGAAGCCGCCGAGCTACAGCTATCCGACTATGTGGATCGCGTCGATCTCCAGCCGGTCACCCACATCGGCCCGCTCACCATCGAGCGCCGCTTCACCCACCACCACATTCCCACCACCGCGATTCGCGTCTCGGTCACCGGACAGAAGCGGCCCCTTATCGCGTATAGCGCCGACACCGCCTTTGACCCCGACCTGATTGCCTGGCTCCACGAAGCCGCACTGATCGTCCACGAGACAAACTTCGGCATCCACACCCCGCTCGCGTCGCTCCTCCAGCTCCCCGAGGAGATCCGCAGCAAGCTCCGACTCATCCACTACCCCGATATGCTCGATCCAAACACCGCCCCCCTCGAATGTCTGAGGGAAGGAACAATTCTGGATCTGGAGTAAGCGTGCTATTTCCACGCTGAAACTTTGCAAAGTGGTGCACAAGTCAGGTTTGGACGGGACTTTGACTTTTCCAAGTGGTGCGCAAGCGGGCTTGTGCAGGACTTTGACTTTTCCAAGTGGTGCGCAAACGCGAGTTGGCAGGACTTTGACTTTTCCAAGTGGTGCGCAAACGCGGGTTGTGCAGGACTTTGACTTTTCCAAGTGGTGCGCAGGCGGGCTTGTGCAGGACTTTGACTTTCCCAAGTGCCGCAAAAGTCGGCTTTGTCACCACTTTGCAAAGTTGCAGCCCCAATGGATTGCCCTGTGACATTCGCTGAACAAAATAATTCGCCGTCTCCCAAGGACTGGCGGCGCTTGCGGCGGAAAATGGGGGCGTGCTAATCGGGCTGCATGCCAATTATCCTTTCCGAAGAACGTAGTACCGATGAGATTGTTCGCGACGCTCGCTACCACCATGCGGCGCTGCTCGCGGACCCTGATACGCAGCACCTGGCAGCAGCGGTGAAGCAGCGGATCGACGGGCTGCTGAAAGCCAAAGGGGCGTCCGATGCAGCAGATGCCTTGCGTCAGGAAAAACAAGCGCTGCGCAACCGTGCCGAATACGTCCACGACGATGCCCAGCGCTCCTGTGAACTAGAGATTCTTGGGGTGGTTCGCAAGGATCGCTCGCTGCCTGCCTACAGCAACGTCTATCGGATCGGCTTTTCGGGTCTGATTGCGCTGGCGGGGGCCGAGCAAGAGCGCGAGGTGGTGAAGATGTGCGAGTCGCTCGCCTCCGAACATCCCGAGCTGGCCAAGAAGTACAGCAAGAACCTGCTCAAGCTGGCGGCGGAAGCCACGACGGCGGAAAAAGCGCTGCTGCAAGCCGACACCGATGCCACCCATGCCTTTGCCGGAGAAGTCCGGGGACGTGTCGCACTGAACGAGCAGCTCCGCCGCAATGAGGGCGCGCTCATCTCGCTGTTCCCGACCGACAAGGCCCGCGTCCGCCTGTACTACCGCACCCGCCGCCGCAGCAAAAAGGACGCTGCGCCGACGCCATAAAGAGCGGGCTGGGTCTACGTGTGGCTCGTGGCGATCAACGCTTGGCAGGCGGCGATGAGGGTGGATTTGGCTTTGGCCAGGCTGGTTTTGGGGTCTTGGGGGTTGTCGAAGGAGATGGTGCAGCCAGCGGCGTTGTGGTGACCGCCACCTCCGAACTGAGCGCAGAGCTTGGCGACGTTGTAGCTGCCTCTGCCGCGTAGGCTGACGTAGATGCGGTCATCGCTGACGGTGATCTGGCCGCCGATCTCGACCCCTTTGAGGGCGCGGGCATAGTTTACGGGCTTGCCAATGTCGTCCATGGTCGCCCCGGCATCGCGCAGCATCTGATCGGTCAGGGTCAGCAGCGCGAGCTTGCCATCGCAGTGTCGCTCTAGGGATGGCAGCACCCGGGTCAGCAGGCGCAGGCTCGCTTCGGAGAGCTGCTCATCGAGCTGTTGCGCCACGTTCCAGGTGCTCACGCCGCTGTGCATCGCGGCCATCGCGAGCCGGAACACTTCCTGATTGGTGCCGGGGTAGCGAAACCAGCCGGTGTCTTCCACCAAGGACACAAACAGCGCGGTTGATAGCGGTTCGGGCAGCGCATCCTCACGGACTCCGAGCGCGGACAGAAGCCGCATCGCGATGACCCCGGCAGAGCCCGCCCCGGCATCGCGCAGCACGATGTCACCCAGCTCGGACACCACGGCATGATGATCGAGGACGAGCAGAGGGCCGGTGATCGGTGGTTCGGGAAAGTGATCGCCGAGCAGATGACGCGCTCCGCAGTCATGAATCAGCGTGGCGTCAAAGCGCAGCCCGGCAGGAATCTTGCGCCGAACCTCGTTTGCTCCGGGCAGAAAGCGCAGCCGCTGCGGAACCGGGTCGGGGTTGTACAGAAAGACCTCTTTGCCGAGCAGCCGCAGTCCATGGGCACTGACCAGCATCGAGCCGAGCGCATCCCCATCCAGTCGCGAGTGCGCACCGAGTAAGAAGCGCGTACCAGTCCGAATGATCTCTACTGCTCGCGCCAACTGCTCCGCAAATACCATGTCGGCATGAGTAGCCGATGTTAGGTGCGTTTGTCTCGGCTGAGCACGTCATCGCGAACCGATTCGCACAGCGCACGGACCTGCTGGATTTGCTCTTGTCCGACGCCAAACTCTGCGAGCGTGGCCGCCAAGTGTTCGATCACCACATCCACATGCAGGTCGCCGAGCCCCTTGCTCAGCATCGGTGCGTGCGCGGTCCGCATATCGCGACCGGTGTAGTGATTTGGGCCACCCGTCACCATGGTGATGAAGGCCCCTTGCTTGGCCATCTGACGGTCCATGTCGATTCCATCAAAGAAACGCGACACCCGATCATCGGACAGCATCTTACGGTAGAAGCTCTCGACAACGGCCTCGATGGCAGGCGCGCCGCCGAGTTGTTCATACAGGCTCTGCATACTCTCCCCCTTCGTTTGTGGTGAGTGTACCAAAAACATGCGCAAAAAAGGCCAAATATTGGCTACCATGTTCCGTACGAGCCAGATTCACAACCTCATGACTTCTTGCCGAATGGAGCAACGAGCGGTATGAAGAGGTTTCGCGCAAAAGTTACGTTACGTGAGCTTTCCGTGCTACACAAGACAGACAAATCAGGGACAACCCAGGCGGTGGTGGCCGTTATCTGGACCAAGGCATGAGCGATGCAGTTAACCCAATTCACTGATTACTCGCTGCGCATACTCCTCTATTTGGCTCATCATCCGCCCCAGGATGGGGAGCGCCTCCCAGCGGTGCTCGATATCAGTCGAGCGTACGGAATCTCGACGAACCACCTGAGCAAAGTCGCTCGGCTGCTCGTTCAAAACGGGTTCGTCAAAGCGACTCGTGGTCGCAATGGTGGCTTGCAACTGGCGAAGACCCCGGAAGAGATCAACCTCGGGGAAGTGGTGCGCAAGAGTGAGCCGCACTTCGATCTCGTCGAATGCTTTGATTCCCGCACCAACACCTGCCCGATCGCCAGTGCTTGTGCGCTCAAGAACGTACTGGCCGACGCGAAGCGGAATTTTATGGCGACGTTGGAAAAACAGACGCTCGCCGATGTTGTCGGGACTCGCGTGAAGCTGGTGCAGCTCTGGCGCGCCAAGCCGAGTCGCTAAGACAAAACCAAACGACCGGCAGTCGGCTTTTGCTCCGATTTGGTCTTGGTCTTCCGTCGCTACTGCCTTCATTCCATCCGAACAGGACTTGCACGAGTAAGGGGTCCGGACTAATACCAAAGCCGCTTACTTCTTGGCTTTGTGGAGCTTGCTCGTGCGTAATTGCTTACCGCCTGTGCCTTCGGATCTCTTAGATCGTCGGGCGACCGAGTCGGTTGTCCGTCATCGTCTCCGGTCCCTGTCCCTCTATTTGCGTTCCCGCCATCGCTGCGTGCTGAGCCTGGCTGCGTTGCTCGCGCTGCTGTGGGGGTCTGCAAGCGCTCTGGCGCAGAGCCAACCCGGAAAGCCACCGAGCGAAGAAGAGCTGCAAGCGTCGCTCGAGATGGCGCGCAGCACCGTGGGCGATCACAGTGCTTCTAGCAAAAGCGGCGCTCGCAAGTTCGATCTGCAAGCGCTGTGGTCGATGGCCCAGGGTCGTTTTCCTGGCATCATCGCGGCGCGGCAGACGGTCGATTCGGCCCGGCATGCGCGCAATGAGCAGATTTTTCTGCGGCTGCCCTCCGCAGACTTTTCCGGCTTTCTGTCGTGGTCGCCCAACGTCAAGTGCAAGGACACCGGGGAGATTGGGGCCGATGGCAAGCCGCTGGTGCTCGGCGGTCCCGACCATTGCGTCGAAACCAACGTCGCCCAGACCCTGAACTCCTCGACGATTCAGAACTACTTGCCCTTCTACGGCGCACTGGTCCAGCTCAACCTTCGGATCACGCAGCCGCTGTATACCTTCGGCAAGCTGACGGCGGCCTGGGACTTGGGGCAGACCGGGCTCGATATCGCGTCGGCGCAGTCGGATGGAGTGCGGCTCGACCATCAGTTGAACCTGCTGCGGGCCTACTTTGGACTCAAGTCGGCCCGGGCGGCGCTTGATACCGTGAAAGAGGGCCACGAGCAGGTCACCAAGTGGGTCAAGCAGATGGACATCGATCTGGAGGCGGGGAAGGGGTCGGCCTCTGAGATCGACTTGATGCGGCTCAAGGTCGCGGAGTCTCAGATCGAGCTGATCTTGATCGATCTGGAGCGCACGATTGGCTCGACGCTGGCGGCGCTACGCTACTTGGTCCAAGACAACACCGTCGACGTGGATGAAGATGACCTGGCGCTTTGGAACGAGGAAAATCACCCGCTCGACTACTACTTGGAAGCGGCGCTGCGCAGCCGGCCCGAGCTGAGAGTGCTGCGAGCGACGGGTCAAGGGGCCCAGTTATACAAAAAGCTTCGCATTGCCGAGCTGTTGCCAAACTTCGGACTGATCGTGAACTTTGGTTATGGCTATGCAGGCGGTGTTCAAGATCCGAACCATGGCTTTATGAGCCGCCTAAACTACCTGGGGGCAGGGGTGGGGCTTGGCATGAACTGGTCGCTCGATGTGGGGCCCCGGATTGCACGGCTACAGCGAGCGATTTCCGACGTCAACGTCTTTGAAAGTCGGAAGCGTGAGCTGCTGGGTGGTGGGGCACTGGAAATTGAGCGCGCCTACAACGATGTTCGGGAGGCCAAGCGACGTCTAAAGACGGCGGAGGTGGCGGAGCGCAGGGCTCGCGGCTGGCTCCAAGGCATCAAGCAATCAATCGACGTCGGCACTGCGGAGGGGCGTGATATGAACGATGCGCTTCGTACGTACTTTGAGCAGCACATTGCCGTACTTCGCGCCATCAACGACACCAACGTGGCGTGCGGTGCCCTTCGTCGCGTATCGGGACTAGAGGTCATTCCCAAATGAGCAAGCAAAGAACTGTCATCGTGGGCTCGGTGTTGTCGCTGGCCCTGGGGGTTTCAGTGCCAGTGTGTTTGGTGGCGCTCGATCTGCGTGTGGCGGCAGCGGCCACACCAGCGGCTGCGAGCCCCAAGGCCACACTACAGCGGCTCAACGGCTCGTGCGAAAGGCTGCTGCGAACCAAGACCGAGCCGGGCTCTGCCGAGGAAAAGCGGGTCAAGGACGAGATCAAGCTGCGCGCCTCCGAGCTGCTCGACTACACCGAGCTGTGCAAGCGGGCCCTTGGCGAGCACTGGGACAAGATGGGCGAAGCGAAGCGAACCGAGTTTGTTTCGACGCTCAAAGAGCTGATCGAACGGAACTACATTCGCCAACTTCGGACGAACCTCGACTACGAGGTCACCTATGGCGATGAGAGCCAGGACGCCGCAGAGGCCAAGGTTGCGACCAGTCTCAAGCTGGCCACGAAGGGCAAGACCACCCAAGTCCAGATCGACTACCGGATGATCAAGAAGCCGGATGGCCGATGGATGGTCTACGACGTCATCACCGATGAGCTGTCGCTGGTGCGCAACTACCGGACGCAGTTTCAGCGGATCATCGGGGGCAATAACTATGACGGTTTGCTCTCCCGCATGAAGAACAAGCTAAGCGAAGAGCAGAGCAAGGACGGCACCGCACCAGCCGCCGCACCAGCCGCTGCGCCAGCTCCCGCTGCGCCAGCTCCCGCTCCGGCGACCGACAAGAAGGTTGCTCCAGCGGCACCGGCGGTCAAGACTCCGGGCAAGCCCCCCGCGACACCCAGCGCTGCACCAGCCAAGCCTGTCCCCGCAGGTAAGTAGGCTGGGTACCACCAATCGAGAAAGGACTGCTGCGATGGCTGAAGTGATTCCGTTTCGAGGCCTGGTGTACCGACCAACTGCTGCACTGGGTCAGGAGAGTCGTGATGCCTCGTCGCTCCTCGCTCCTCCCTATGATGTCATTGGCGAAGCGGAGCGCCGGAGCTTAGCCGGACAGTCGGCATTCAACAGCGTTCACCTGATTCTGCCGCAGCCACCAGTCGGGGCGGAAGGCGATGCTCGTTATGCCGTGGCCGGTGCGACGCTGTTGGCCTGGCAGCGCGGTCAGGTGGTGACTCGCGATGAGCAGCCAGCCTTTTATCGCTACCATCAGGTCTTCTCGCCGCCGGGTGAACCGAGTGCGGCCAAGGTGGTTCGGCGCGGCTTCATCGCCCGAATCCGCCTGCATCGCTTTGCGGAGGGGGTGATCCTGCCCCACGAGCGAACGCTGTCTGGTCCGAAGGTAGACCGACTGAAGCTCAAGCGGGCCACGCGGACCCACCTGTCGCAAGTCTTTGGATTGTACGATGATCCCGAGCGCAACGCCGACGCTGCCTTTGCTGCGATCGAGCAGTCTGCCCCGGAACTGTACGGCAAGACCGCCGACGGTGTGGAACATCTTCTGTGGCGGTTGACGGACCCGGTGAAAGTTGCGGCGGTGCAGAGCGTGCTGCGCGATCGTCGCATCTACATCGCGGATGGGCATCATCGGTACGAGACGATGCTGGCGCTGCGTGAAGAGTTACGCAAAGACCCAAGCTATTGCGGACTCGACTCTGCGGTGGAGTACGGATCGATCTTCTTGTGCAACGTTCGCGATCCGGGACTGTTTGTATTTCCCACCCATCGCGTGCTGCACAGTCTGCCGGGGTTTGACCTTGGTGCGCTGCTAGCTCGGCTGGCCGCTGCCTTTTGGGTCGAGGAACGGCCCGTTCCCACTGGCACCGAAGCGAAAGACGAGCTGGCGAAGTTGGGGGAAGCAAGTCCCAGCTATCTGTTGCTGTCGCGAGAGCGGGCGTTTTATCTGCGCCTGAAGGACGATGCCGATTTGTCAGTGCTACCCGGTCCCAAGGTGTTGCACAGCTTGGATGTGACCCTACTGCATGCGCTGGTCTTGGAGCAGGCGCTCGGGATTGATCGCAGCGCGCAGGAATCACAGACCTACCTTCGGTATGTGAAGGACAACGAGCAGGCGCTGGCGGCGGCTCGTGAACCCGATGTGCAAGCCGTGTTCATGATGAACCCAACCAAGGTCACGCAGGTGATGGCGGTGTCGGAAGCGGGCGAGGTGATGCCGCAAAAGTCGACCTACTTCTTCCCGAAGATTGCCTCGGGCATTGTGTGCAACCCGCTCGACCCGGCGGAGTCGGTCACGCACCAAGGAGCGCGGTAAGTCGTGTCGGCAGAGAGCCCGGCGTCTTCCCCATTGGGGGAGCTGACCTGCGATTCGATCCTGCGGGGACGGCTGCGACTGTGGCAGCCGGTGGTTGGATATCGCTTCAGCATTGATCCGCTCCTGCTGATTGACTTTGTGGCAGATGGCACGGTCGGTCGTGTGGCCGATTTGGGGGCGGGCGTAGGCGTGGTCGGGCTGGGATTGGCTCGCCGATTTGATCGGGCGCAGGTGACGCTGGTCGAGCTTCAGCCACGGCTGGCCGAGCTTTCCCGTCGCAACGTCACAGAAAACAGCCTGACCGAGCGCTGCCAGGTGGTCGAAGCGGATGTTGTGTCACCGACGACCAAGCAGGTGCTGGCTGGTGGTAGCTTCGAGCTCGTGGCCTCGTGTCCACCATATTATCCGGTGGGTCAGGGCGGCATCAACCCGGACAGCGAGGAAGCGATAGCCCGTCATGAGCTGCGGTTGCCACTGCCCAAGCTGGTTGCAGCGGCGAAGCGTCTGGTGGGGTTTCGGGGCCGGGTCGCTCTGGTCTATCCGTCACCGCGCCTGCCGGAGCTGCTGGTTGCACTGTCGGATTGTGCGTTGCCGGTCCGTCGCCTGCGGCTGGTGCATCCTCATATCGGTGAGCCTGCGCAGCGAGTGATGGTGGAAGCGCAGAAGGGCTACCGAGGCGGACTGGTCATTGAGCCGCCGCTGTACATTCGCGAGGCCGACGGTCGTTACACCGCTCAAGCCCGTCGCGCACTTGGTGAGCCCGACTAGCCGCAGGCATGGCTCATCAGACATTTCTAACGACAACCTGGAGGATCTTCGATGACCGTTCGTTCGCTACTGACTCTTTCCGTGCTGGCCTTGGGTTTGGGTCTCGTCGGCTGTAAAGGGACACGACCGGATTCGCCGCTGACCGGCACCGAGTCCATGCATCACCTGATGGAGTCCATGGAGAGCGCAGCCAAGCCGCTGTTTGCTCGGCCGGTGGGCGCGCCGCTCGCGGATGCCGAAATTCCCTCTTTGACCGCATCGGCGAATCGCATCCTGGCGATCAACTCAGCGGTGAAGACCCGCTTCGCGAGCAAGCAGCCAGCAACGTTTGCGGCTCATGCGGAGCAGCTCGAAAAAGGCACGCAGGATCTGCTTGTGGCGTTACAGGCGAAGGATGCGACTCAGGCCCAAGCGGCGATGAAGACCATCGATGGCGCATGCGGGGCCTGCCACAAGGAGTTCAAGCAGTAGTAGCCTGAGGAGACGATGGCTAGCCGTAACGCAGAGCGAGAGCGCTTTTTTGCTCGGCTCTCGCTTTTGCTCGGGTGCGCGCTGTTGGGCGTGGTGCTCGGGGGCGTGGCCTCCCGGATTCCTCGTCAGCGACCGGTTGCGCCGCCTGTTCCGGTGCCGACGTCAACGACCCTGCCCGTGGTGGCGACTGTTGCGCCACCGCCTGATCTAGCCGCCCCAGCTCCACCAGCGGGTGTCCAGCCATCCCGCGAGTTGTGGGTGCTGGTGGTGGATCAGTCGGGACAGCCGATCGAAGGCGTATCGGTCTTGGCAAGGCCCGGTCTGATGACCAGCTCCGCCCCGGTGGGCAGTGCGCCGAGTCTGGGCGAGCTGGGTGTGTTGCCCGGGCCGCTGCCGTTTCCTGAAGAGATCATCGCCGGGCAGACTGCGTCATCGGGCTCGCTCCAGCGCGGGGCTACGACGATGACAAGCTGGGTCGCTAAGAGCGATGCCAAAGGGCTGGTTCACTTCGTCGGAGTTGCGAGCGGTCGGTTGCTACTGCTCGCGAATTATCTCGGCAAGAGTGCCTCCAATGAAGTGGAAGTTCCGAGTGTAGTGGCGCCTGCTGTGGCCGAGGCTGCGATGCGGGTCGTGCTGAGACTCGCGAGCCCAGTGGAATGTGCCGAGCCGCTGAGTGCTGATTCGATGGATCCTCTGCAATCGGCGGCCGGACTGACCGCCCGTACCGATCTGCGCGGCAGGGTTGTGGATCATCGAGGCTTTGCGGTGTCGACGGCGCGGATCGACGTCCAGGTTGGATCGAGTCGAAGTCAGGCGAGCTGCGACACACGGGGTCAGTTTGTTCTGCCTTTGCTGCCGGCTGGCGAGGCGCGGCTGTCGGTGCGGGCACCGGGATTTGCGCCGTTACAGCAATCGGTACGCATGGAGCAGCGTCGTGACGAGCTACGCGTCGAGCTACGACCAGGTGGGGGCCTGGCTGGACTGATCGAGGACGTGCGGACCTCGGGACTGCCCGAAGGCATCGATGTGTGGCTAGAGCTGCCGAGTGGCGAGCGGTGGCCGATCCAAGTTGCGCCGGATGGACACTTTTCGCAGACGGGACTTCCGACGGGACAAGTGGTGGTGCGAGCGCGAGCGCGAGGCTATGCGCCGGTTCGTCAGGCCGTCCAAGTGCCGGAATCCCTATCGCCGGATCAGATTACGGTGCGTGATGTCAGGCTGCGTTTCGTACGCGGGGCACAGCTCATGGGCCAGGTGCGTGGCCCGAGTGGCAACGTCGAGGGGGCTGAGATCCAAGTGCTCGGCGACGATGCTCAGATGATTGCGCGCACTCGCTCGGACCGGCGTGGCGAATTCGAACTGGTCGAGCTGCCACCGGGTCGATTGCGCGTGCAAGTCAGTAGCGCACAGGGCTCTGCGTCGCTGACCGTGGATCTGCGCTCAGGCGACCGTCAGCGGCAGGATATCGATCTGGGAACTCGCTGATTGCTAGCGCGATGACTTCGCGAGCTTGAGGATTTCGTCGGCAATGCGCACCGCTGCATCGGGCCTGCCAAGCCGCTGACTGGCACTTGCCATCGCTGCAAGGATGGCGCGATCTTGGCACAGCTCGGCAATCACGCTGGCGAGAAGTTGCGGAGTGGTGTCCTTCTGCTGGAGGAGTCGTGCTGCGCCGTTTTCCACCAGATACCGTGCGTTGTGGGTTTGGTGGTCATCTGCGGCAAATGGAAAGGGGATGAGCACGGCGGGCCGTCCAATCGTCGTCAGCTCGGCAAGGGTCGTCGCTCCAGCACGCCCGATCATGAGATCGCAGTCACGATACGCTGCCGCCATGTTGCTGATAAACGGCTCAACGTGGACGGACCGTCCGAAGCCATCGAGTTTGGCATAGCGGCTTTGCGTCGATTCCAGATCCGCTTGTCCGGTCTGGTGATGCAGTTGGATATGCAGCGTGAGCGGCGTCAGCGCCGGCGGGGTGTTATGGCACAGCTCGGTGATCGCATCGACGATCAGTGCGTTCACCGCCTTGGCTCCGAGTGAACCACCAAGGACCAGGATTTGCACCGGTCCGTTCCGTTCGGTGGGCACCGAGCTCGCATCGGCAATCGACTGCCGTACCGGGTTGCCGAGCAACGCCACCTTGTGCAGCGGGAAGTAGTGACTGGCGTGTGGAAATGACGTGAAAACGGCTTTGGCAAAGCGCGCCAGGATCCGGTTGGTGACACCAGGAACCGAGTTTTGTTCGAGCACTACCGTGGGAATCTGGAGCAAGGCGGCCAGCAACACGACCGGTCCGGATGCATAGCCACCAACCCCAACGACCACCTGAGGACGCAGACGGCGCAGCAAGCGCAGCGTCTGGATCATTGCCAGGGGAAGCTTCACAACGGATCGCAGGGTGGACAGCGCGCCCTGACCCTTGAGCCCCGAGACTTCGATGAGATCGAGCGGATAGCCCGACTGCGGCACAACCTTGGACTCGATTCCGCGTGCGGTGCCGACGAAGTGCACCTGGGCACCACGCTTGGTGAGCTGCTCGGCTAGCGCCAGGCCCGGAAAGAGATGTCCGCCTGTTCCTCCACCCGCAATGACGATGCGAGTTGTTGGGCTCTGCGTCGGCGTCATGCGCGGGCTCCGGACAATCGAGGCAGGGCTCGACGTCGATTCTTTCGGATCGGCAGAAGACGCTTCCAAGAGCGACCTTTGCTGCGCTTCTCGATTGGGGCTGGTTCCCGCCGCGAGATGTTGAGCAACATACCAATCGCGCACAGATCGATGACCAGCGTCGAACCACCGAAGGACAACAGCGGCAAGGTCAGTCCCTTGGTCGGAAGCGCACCGAGTACCACGCCAATGTTGAAGGTCGCTTGTAGTCCAAACATCGCGGTAATTCCGATGGCCAGGTACATCCCAAATGCATCTCGGGCTCGGGCTGCGATCAGGCAGCCTCTCAGGATGAGTAGTACATAGAGCGCGATCACACAGCCAACGCCGATGAAGCCCAGCTCTTCACCGATGATCGCCAAGATGTAATCGGTATGGGCCTCAGGGAGAAACAGGAGCTTCTGACGGCTATCACCTAGCCCTTGGCCCGAGAGCCCTCCTGAGCCGACGGCAATCAGCGACGCCGCCATTTGATAGCCGAAAGTGTCGCGAAATTGCCACGGATCGAGGAATGCGAGGATGCGTCGTAGCCGCCACGGCGTTCCTACAATCGTGTTGTAGACAATCGGCAGCGCTCCCAGGCCCGCAATCGCCAGAAAGCTAAAGCGGGTGCCAGCCACAAAGAGCATGGTGATGGTGGTGCCACCAACAATCATGGCCGTGCCCAGATCGGGCTGTTTCAGCAGCAATCCTGAAAACAGTCCGCACACCAGCAGAGGTGGCAAAAATCCGAGTAGGAAGGACCGAACCTTGTCCGCTTTCTTGGCCAGGATGTGAGCCAAAAAAACAATCAGAGCGACTTTGGCAAGCTCGGCGGGCTGAAACGAAAGCGGTCCTAAGTGGAACCAGCGACGAGCCCCGTTGACCCGAGAGCCGACCACGAGCACGGCCGATAGCAGCAGCGTCGCCACTCCCAAGATTGGATACGCGAGACGGCGGTACAGCGAATAGTCGATGCGCATGGTCACCGCCATTCCAACCAGTCCGAGCAGCACCCAGACCAAATCCCGGACCAGGAAATAGCGACTGTCGCCCATCTTCTGCTGTGCCAAGACCGCTGACGATGAATACACCATCACCAGACCGAGCCCAACGAGTGCGAGCACGATGGAAAACAGCAGAGGATCGGACCGATGCGGAATCGGCTCGGGCAGCGATGTCCGCTCGCTTTTCACAGCGCAACTCCGTCATGAGCAGGGCTTTCGCGCATGGTCGACCCTGGCAGAGCCGCTACCGCTTCGGTAAAAACCGCAGCCCGGTGCGCATAGTCGCGGAACATGTCAAAAGACGAGCAAGCAGGTGACAACACCACGGCATCGCCCGACCGGCAGAGCGCGACGGCTTGGTGTACCGCATCGGGGAGCGATGGAGCGTGCTCAACCGGGAACGGACAGCCAGCCAAGGCTTTCTCGATGAGCGGGGCTGCCTCGCCAATGACGATCACGCCACGGGTTTGCTCTTCGCACAAGACCTGCCGCAGCGGCGCGTAGGAGCCACCTTTGTCACGGCCTCCGGCAATCAGTACGAGCGGCCTTGGGAACCCGGCGAGTCCTGCTACCACGGCATCGACGTTGGTGCCCTTGCTGTCGTCAAAGAAGGCAATCCCTTGCGCTTCCCCGACGAGCTGCATGCGGTGGGGCAGGGCATGAAAGGAAGCCGCCGCTCGTCGCACTTCGTCGTAGCTCGCTAGCCCCGAGCCCCGCATCAGCAAAAACGCTGCGAGCGCGTTGGCTTGATTGTGTCTCCCGACGAGCTGTAACTCGCTCTGAGGATAGCGCTCTTCGCTGATTTCGACGCCGCTGAGAGACGCTTCGAGCCCTCCGTGAACACCGCGCAGCACCAGTTGACCTTCCGCTACATAGCCGCCGAGTTGCAGCATCCGTCCTTGCAAACGACGGGACGGCAGACACGACTGCGTCGTAAACAGAAAGCTCGGATCGTTCGAGCCGAGGTGCCGGGCATAGAGGGCCTGTACCTCGGGATCGTCGGCGCTGATCACCCGAGTCGCCCACGGAGCCATGTTGCGAAAAATGCGCGTTTTGGCGTCGCCGTACTCGCGCATGGACGGATATCGATCCAAGTGGTCGGGCGTGAGGTTGAGCAGTGCCGCAGATTTACAGCTCAGGCTCTCGCAGGTCTCAAGCTGATAGGACGACAGCTCGATCACCACGATTCCTTGCGGACCGGCGGCGGCTGTTCCCACGGCATCAATGAGTGGAGTCCCGAGATTTCCCCCGCAGAAGGTTGGACGCGAGGTTGCACGGGCAATCGCTCCGCACAGGCTGGTGACCGTGGACTTGCCATTGGTACCGGTGATTCCGACGATTGGCGCAGTGATGTACTGACTGGCGAGTTCGATTTCGCCAGTGATGGGAATTCCGGCTTGTCGGGCATCCACGAGAGGCTGTCGAGTTGGAGGTACCCCTGGCGAACAGACAATCAGATCCACGGAACACAGCACATCGCTGCGCAGTCCACCGAGCGCTAGTTCCAATCGACCCGTCGATAGCAGTGGTGAAACTGAGCCCAGCGATTTGGCCAGCGCTGCTTCGTCGCGATCATCGCAGGCCACCACCTTGGCCCCACGCTCAATGCAGAAACGGACGACCGACAAACCACTCTTACCCAGCCCGACTACGGCCACTCGACGGGAAGCCAGCTGCGTTGGCATCGTTTAACGAACCTTTAGCGTCGCCAGCGCGATGATCGCCAGCGCAATCGAGATGATCCAGAAGCGAACAATGACTTTGGGTTCGGCCCAGCCCGCGAGCTCGAAGTGGTGATGGAGCGGGGCCATCCGAAAGATGCGCTTGCCGGTCAGCTTGAACGAAGCGACCTGAAGCATCACCGACAACGTTTCGGCGACGAACACACCGCCAATGATGACCAACGTGAATTCGTTTTTGGTCAGCACCGCGAGCGTGCCGAGTGCGCCACCCAGCGATAGCGATCCCACGTCGCCCATAAACACCTGCGCCGGATAGGTGTTGTACCAAAGGAATCCGACGCCAGCACCCGCGAGCGCTCCGCAGAAGACCGCCAGCTCGCCACTGCCGGGGATGTACGGGATCTTTAGGTATTCGGCGATGTTAAAGCCTTTGATGATGGTTCCTGCTCCATAGCTCAGGATTAGAAACGTGCCCGCCGAGACGATCACCGGGCCAATCGCCAGACCATCAAGACCGTCGGTGAGATTGACCGCGTGACTTGCCCCCAGAATGACCAGTACCGCCAGCACGTAGTACACCGGCGCAAACATCTCTAGCGGGTACTTGTTGAAGTCGAGGAGCGGCAGTGCCACGCGAAAGCGCAGGCTCGGATCGTAGAGGTTCGAGCTGAAAATATAGGCAACGACCGCGATGGTGATGATCGCTTGCAGACCAATCTTCACCTTGCCGGGCAGCCCCTTTTTGGACACCCGCAGCTTGCGATAATCGTCCAGAAAGCCGACCGCTCCGAATGACACCGTCACAATCAGCGCAACCCAAACAAAGCGATTGGTGAGATCACACCAGCACAGCGTCGCGACGGTGACACAGAACAAGATCAGCAGGCCACCCATCGTCGGCGTTCCTGCCTTCTTTTTGTGGGCTTCCGGTCCGTCGCTGCGGATGCTTTCGCCGATCTGCATTTTGCGCAGTCGACCGATCAGCCACGGTCCGAGGAGCAATCCCAGAAGCAGCGCGGTCAGGATGGCCAAGATGCTGCGCGTCGAGACGTAGCGGACCACGTTCAAAAAACGCAGCGCCGGGATGTTATGCAGCGAATAGAGCAGGTGGTAGAGCATAAAGACAAATCCCTTAACCCGCGCTCACTGGTGGTGGCGGAGCAAGTAGTGTGGTGAGGTGTTCGAGCACGCGCTCAAGCGCCATGCCACGCGAACCCTTGATGAGAACAACATCGCCGGGTGTCGTTGCCGCGATGGCAGCCTCAGCGGCTTGAGCTGCGGCTGAAACATGAATGGCATCGGTGCCTTGAGCGGCGGCGGCCTGGCTGATGTGACGAGCCCGCTCCCCAATGGCAATCAGTTTGTGAAGACCAGTGGCTGCGGCCAAGCGACCGACGGAGGCGTGGAGTTCGGCTTCGGTCGGGCCCAGCTCTAGCATATCGCCGAGAATCGCCACCGCTCGGCCACCGCGTCGCAGGCCTGGCAGGGCCCGCAGCGCCGCAGACATCGACGATGGATTGGCGTTGTAACAGTCATCGAGGATGACCCGGCCTCCTATGATCAGAATCTGACCCCGGTGTTTGCCCGGCTGAACTTTGCCGAGTCCGGTTGCGATCGTTGCGGGCGATATCTCTAGCGCTGCTGCCGCCGCCGCCGCCAGCGCCGCATTGTCCGCATGATGCGGTCCGATGAGCGGCAAGCGAACCAGTTGAACCGCATGGCCGCTACTTTGGGGGAAGCGTAGCCGCAGCGTGAGACCATCGCTGTCTTCTCCTTGAAGCTCGATGTGCGCCAAGGAGCCAGCGGAAGCCAGCTCTCCCGTCGAAGCGACCGCAGCCCGCAGCCGTCCCGAGACAGCCCCGGCCCGAATCGCTTGCTCGCGGACCAGTTTGTGACCATCGAGGAAAACGGCCGTCGCACCGTCAGCGAGCCCGGCAAATAACTCGCCTTTGGCCAGCGCGATGTTTTCGATCGTTCCCAGGGTCTCGAGGTGAGCTGGCCCAACATTGGTGATCACACCGACATCGGGACGGCACAGCGAGGTGAGATAGGCAATCTCACCCCGTGCCGACATGCCCATTTCGACGACGGCGTAGCGCTGACCCGGCCGCAACTTGAGCAGCGTCAGCGGCACGCCGAGGTGATTGTTGAGGTTACCGTCGGTCTTCACCAACTCGCCGGGTTCGCTGACGTGGGCAGCCAGGATGGCCGCGATGAGATCCTTGGTGGTGGTCTTTCCGGAAGAGCCGGTCACCGCAACGATTCGCAGCTTGGCGGCAACCTCTGGTGCGTCACGATGAGCGCGAGCGATTTGTCCTAGCGCCACAATCGTGTCGGCGACTTCGATGACCGCCAGGCTGGGATGCTCGGGGACGGTGTGCAGTTTCTCGCGCTCGATCAGCACACCGCCGCAGCCGTTTTGTACGGCCTGCGCAATGAAGTTGTGACCATCGAGCCGCTCCCCTCGGATGGCGACAAACAGACTGCCGGGAGTGACCGCACGGCTGTCAATCGTCACTGCGGCAAAGCGATGGGTCGTTCCCCGGATCAAACGGCCCCCGGTTGCGCCTAGAACGCGCTCCAGCGGCAATTCGATGGATGGATGAGCACCTAGCATGGCTTGCGGTGTGAGCTGCCCTGAGCGCGGCTGAGCATCCGGACGAAGCTGCAACGCTCGCTGGGCCTCTTCTCGGTCATCGAAGTGTTGTTTGGTCGTACCGATGACCTGATAGTCCTCGTGACCTTTGCCCGCAAGCAGCACCAAATCGTCGGGGCTGGCAGCGAGGATCGCACTTTGGATCGCTTGTCGACGATCCGACTCGATCAGGTAGCCACTCTGAGCCGATGAAAGCTGGCTGCGGTCCGTTATCGGTAGCATGCGCGGCTGCGCTGCTCGGGTCGACTCGATTCCTGCCATGATCATGTCGATGATGCCCTGCGGGTTTTCGCTCCGAGGGTTGTCTGACGTCACGATCACAAGATCGGCTTCCTCGGCGGCTACTTTCCCCATCAACGGACGCTTGCCGGCATCGCGATCACCGCCACAGCCGAATACAACCCACAGCCGACCGCGTTTGGTGCCCCCGCTACCGATGGTAAGTGGCCGCAACGTCGCCAGCACTCGTTGGAGAGCGTCGGGGGTGTGCGCATAGTCGACCAGCACCGTTGGTCCTTTCCGGCTGGGCACACGCTCTAATCGTCCCGGTACGCCACTCAGTCGCGACAATCCTCGTCCAATCTGGGTGGCTGACAGCCCGAGTGCGACGCCAATGCCCACGCTGAGCGCCAGGTTCGAAAGGTTAAAACGCCCGGTGAGGGGTGACTTCAGCGTGACTTCACCAATCGGCGTACTGAGCAGCGCCACGATGCCTTCGACACCCGTCTTTTCGCTGACCACCGAGATGTCGGCCGGTCGATCGAGCGAGTATCCGATTCGCTGTGCCGCTGGCAGCGTTTCAAACAGCCGTCGTCCCCATTCATCGTCGAGGTTTACAACTGCTCGGCCCCCTCGTTCCGCCGGGAGTAGATGCTCCGAAAACAGTCGGCACTTGGCGGCAAAATACTCTTCCATCGTGCCGTGGAGATCCAGATGATCCTGGGTCAAGTTCGTGAACGCAGCGACGCGGAACCGCACACCAAACAGCCGTCCGAGCGCCAGTGCATGCGACGACACTTCCATCGTCACCGCTTTGGCGCCATGTTCGGCCATCTCCCCGAGCGTGCGGTGCAGTAGCAGCGCCGTTGGTGTTGTAAACGGTGCCGCTCGATTGACCCCTGGCCCTCGATAGAGCACCGTGCCGAGCAGCCCTGGCCGCAGGTCGGCTTCTTCGAGCAGCGTCTCCACGAGAAAATTACTGGTGGTCTTGCCGTTGGTCCCGGTGATGCCGATCAATGTCAGCGAGTCCGACGGCCGACCGGCTTGATTCATCGCCAATTGAGCCAGCGACTCGGCGGCATTCACGACGGGGATCTGCAGAAGCTTACAATCTGGGTGTAGCTGCTCGACGATTGCGGCCCGAGCTCCCCGGGTTTCGGCGTCGCGAAGGAAATGATGACCATCCACCGTCTGGCCCGGCACGGCTACGAACAGATCGCCTGGCTGCACTTGTCGCGAATCATCGCGGACCTCGCCGATCTCGATCGTATCAAGCTCCGCTGGCGTCGGGAGCAGCGCGGACTGAGACGGACGCAGCTCGACCTCACGGAGTAGCTTGGACAGCTTCATGGTGGGCCAATTTTTCTGCAAGATCGGCTCGCTGCCAAAAAAGCTGCTGCGAACTGGTACCGCTATCGTCCACCACGCGATCGGTCGGGTGTCACAGCACTTTGCCGGGATTCATCAGTCCGTGTGGGTCCAGCGCGGCTTTGATCTTGCGCATCACTTGCAGCTCGATGTCGGATCGGTAGCGGCGAAGCTCGTCCCGCTTGAGCTGCCCGATGCCATGCTCGGCGCTGAAGCTACCGCCCATCGACATCGCCAGTTCGTGGACCAGCTCAGAGAGTTTGTGGCGGTGACTGGCATAGGTGGCTCGGTCCATATCGAGCGGCTGGCTCAGGTTGAAGTGAACATTGCCATCCCCCACATGACCGAATGCCACCACCCGAATCCCCGGTACCTCGGCTTGCACAAGCTGACTGGCCTGCTTTACAAACCGTGGCACCAGATGGATCGGTAGCGACACATCGTGTTTCACCGACAGTCCTTCCGGCTTCTGAGCATCGGGAATGCTCTCACGGATGTGCCACAGTGCTTCAGCCTGCGCCGGACTCTGCGCCACCGTGGCATCGAGGATCAGTTCGGAGTCGACGGCGTCTGCGAGCAGCTTCTCGACTTCCTGGGTGACTCGCCCTTCTTCACTGCCGCTCTGCGCTTCGAGCAGCAAATAGTGCGGATACGGTGTCGGAAACGGGTCACGAGTCCCCGGAATGTGACGCAGCACCATCTCCAGTGCGATGCGCGGAATGAACTCACAGCCCGATAGGGCATCTCCAGTGGCCGAGCGGGCCAGCGATAGCAGCTTGATGACTGCGTCGAGGTCCGGCACCGCCACCAGCGCGGTCGCAACCTCTCGCGGCTGCGGAAACAGCTTTAGCACCGCAGCCGAGATGATCCCGAGCGTGCCTTCCGCGCCGCAGAACAGCCCCGCTAGGTGGTACCCCGTGTTGTCTTTGCGCAGCCCGCGCAGCATATCGAGCACCTGACCATCTGGAAGCACTACCTCCAGGCCCAGCATCAGGTCACGGCTGTTGCCGAAGCGCAGGACTTGGGTTCCACCGGCGTTCGTCGACAAGTTGCCGCCGATTTGACAGCTTCCCTCGGCCCCGAGGCTCAGCGGAAACAGCAAATCCACCGATTCAGCCGCCCGCTGGATATCGGCGAGGATGCAGCCCGCTTCGACCGTCATCGTGAAGCTCTGCGGGTCGATCGAGCGGATGCGGTTCATTCTGGCCAGGCTGATGACGACCTGATCGCCCGTGCTCGACGGCACCGCGCCGCCACACAGTCCCGTTCCGCCACCCTGCGGCACCATGGCGATCTGGGCGTTGGCACAGGCGGTGACCACGGCGGACAGCTCAGCGGTCGAGGCCGGACGGACGACGACCTCGGTTTCCCCGCGATAGGTGCCGCGTGGCTCGGTCAGAAACGGCTCGACCGCATCGGCGTCGGTTAGTAATCCGGCCTCACCGACTATCGCGGCGAGCGTTTGTACAAATCCAGGTGGGAGCTTGCTGGGTTGAGATTGCGTCATCGAAACGACCGATCCTAGCTTGGGCCTTTGCGCTAGTTTGTATCCGACATGCGTATTGCACACATCTCGGACCTGCACGCGCTCGACCTATCTGGGGCGTCACCCCTGCGCTTCATCAGCAAGCGATTTTTTGGCTGGCTGAACCTACTACGCAAGCGTCGCGCTGCTCATCCGACGGAGCTGCTCGATGCGCTGTGCACCGACCTGGCACAGCAACCGCTCGATCACGTGGTGGTGACCGGCGACTTGACCAATCTCTCCCTGCCCAGTGAGTTTCGACGAGCCCGCAAGGCCCTTGACTCACTGCCGCTCGGGCCGCTCGGCGTGACGGCCATCCCTGGCAACCACGATGTCTACGTGTGGGGCGCGTACTTTGGGCGGACCTTTGAAAAGATGCTGTTGCCGTATGCGCAAAGTGATGGTGCCAAGCCGGATGAGCTGGCGACCTGGCCGATCGTGCGCGTCCGCGATGGTGTGGCGATCATTGGCTGCTCGACAGCGCTGCCTTCCCCAATGCCGCTTGCCGATGGTTGGCTAGGCGGTCGGCAGCTTCGGCGGCTCGAAGAAGTGCTGGATGGCACCCGCAATCACTTTCGACTGCTGCTCGTCCATCATCCGCCCCTGCCGCAGCATCTCGACATTCTGCGGGCGCTGCGGGATCGCAGTCGACTCCACAAATTACTGCGCCGGGTGGGCTGCGACCTGGTGCTGCATGGTCACGAGCATCGCGATCTGCACGCTCACCTAGAGGGTCCAACCGGACCGATTCCGGTGATTGGGGCTGGCTCGGGGACGTACAACAGCCCGCTGCTCGACCGACGTGCCCGCTACAACATCTATACAATCACGGGCGAGGGCCGCGACGCTCGCTTTACCGTGGAGCAACGCGTCCACGATCCAGCTAGTGGCGGCTTTGTCCCCTATCGGGCCCCTACTTGAGCTGCGCGTTGATGATCGCTTTGCCCTTGAGCTGATCGATCGCCTTTTTGTACTCGGCGGAGCGGCGCTTTTGGTGGGCTCTTTCGACCGAGGACTCGCTGCCGCCCTTGCCAGTCGTCAGCTCTAGGAAGGTTCGACCGGCGAGCTGTCCGACCCGCTGCTCGACCTGGGCCAAGTTCAGCTTGTCGTAGTCGGCGCGGCTTAGCTCGATCTGCGCCATCTCTTGGTCTTTCCAGCGCGCCCGGTAGATGAAGACCTTCAGGTCAGGGATGTTGTTAAAGAGCTGCTGCGATAGCTCCGAGAAGTAGGCAATCACCTGCGAGTAGTCGATCTCTTTGGCCCACTCACCGCTCACGCCTTCGGTAAACGGCATGATCACGGTCACCGATTGGGTCGCCGCATCCGCCGAGTACTCGAGCTTGCGCTTGAGCTTGCGATCCGCACGCGCCGACAGCTTGATCGCGGCCTCGACCTGCTGCCACAGCGCAAGCGCGATCTTGTTTTCGAAGGCCGGCGATTTGTCACTGGGCTTCTGAACCACGCTGCCGACCGGGGAGAGTGGTGGCGTGCTGAACTGCGCTTCGCTGGTGTACACAAACCCGCCAAGCTGGGTCGGGTTCAAGTCACGCCGGGTCATCAGGTACCGATACAGCGCCTGCAAGTACTTGGTCGCGTCGTCGTGCTTGGTGTCGGCAGGTACCAGGATGTGATACTCGGCGGTGAGCTTTTTGTCGTCCCACTCGTCCTTGAGGACTTTGCAGGTGACGGTGATCTCTTTGGGGCAGACGGTATCGGGCTTGGGCCCGGTGTCCTGCGGCGGCGGCTCTTGCGGGCAGCCAGTAAGGGGAAGCAGTGCGAAGGCGACCGGCAGAAGCCACGGAAAGGCAGATACCTTGCTCATCTGCGACAGGCTACTGCGACGCCGGTTCCACCGTCAATCACAGCTTCCCAACTTTACAGACGAGTCGATGAAGGGACTTTCCAACCTCAAAGTTGGAGTGCGGAAGTCGATGAACGGACTTCCCAGCTTCAAAGTTGGAATGCGAAGGTGGATGAACGGACTTCCCAGCTTCAAAGTTGGAGTGCGGAAGTCGATGAAGGGACTTCCCAGCTTCAAAGTTGGAGTGCGGAAGTCGATGAAGGGACTTCCCAGCTCCAAAGTTGGAGTGCGGAAGTCGATGAAGGGACTTCCCAGCTTCAAAGTTGGAGTGCGGAAGTCGATTTATGGGGGCGGGGGAGCTGCGGGGGAGGGTGCACCGGGAGCTGCGGGCACACCGGGAGCTGCGGGCGCACCAGGCACCACTCCGAGCGGGGGTTTGGTTCCGGGCGGCGGCAGCGGGGGCAGGCCCTGTTCGGCACGTAGGCGGTTGGTTTCCTCGAAGCGATCGGTTTCATCTTGCCGGTCGGGCGGTCCCATCGGCCTGTCCTGGTGGAACGCCGGTCGTCGTCCTGAGTCGTGGACATACAGCATTGGCCACTGCGTCACATCGGTCGGTCGCACTGAGGTCCAGCCAGGCGGCAGCGCCGGCTTGAGCAGCTCGAACACGTAGCGCGCATCGAGCGGGGCGACGTTGATGCAGCCGTGCGACTTCACGTACCCGAAGCGGTCATGCCAGTACGCGCCGTGGATGGCGCTGTGGGCTTGGAAGAAGGTCGACCAAGGCACCATGTTGACGAAGTACGGCTTGTCGTCGTAGGGCTGGCTCTTCATGGTGATCGCGGCAACCCGTGCCCACACCGGATAAATTCCGAGCGGCGTCGCGTTGTTCTTGCCCGACGATACGATCGTGGCAAACACCGGCTTGTCGTTTTCGTAGGCGACGAGGACTTGCTCGCCGAGATCGGCGTCGAACCACTGCGTGTTGGGGCCCATTTCGGCGGGCTTGGCAATCATCCGCACTTCATTGACGGCATAAGCTGGAACCCACAGGGTTGGCTCGGGTGTCGGTGCCGCTGAGGCTGGAGCGATTCCAGCGGGCGCGGCCTGTGGAGTGCCTGCGGCGGGCGGAGTCCCAGCGATCGGGGCGACCGGAGCGGTCGGACTTGGCTTGGCGGCGATGGGAGCAGCCGGAGCGGCAGCAGCCGTTACGGGCGCTGCGGCATTGGTCACCGCTGCGGCGGGCGTCGTCACAGGTGGTGCTGGGAGTGGTGCGGTGGTCAGCGGAAAAGCATGCGTCGGAGGTGCCGACGGTCGAATCCGCAGCCAGCGCTTTCCTTTGACGGTCTGCTCTTCCAGGATGTCGACCTGGGTGCGGCGCGGAAAGGTTGCAACGACTGCGGGCTGATCGGGCGCAGCCTGGGCCTTGAGCTGCTCGGACAGCACCCAGCCAAACGGCAGGTGCGTCTTGTCATCGATGAGCACCCCATGCCACTGCGACGTCGCGGACATCTGATACGTGCCTTTGGCAGGCAGGATCTTGCCCTCGACGCTCTGGAGATACGTCTCGCCTTCGTGCTTGAAGTTCTTTTCGATAGCGACCGAGTCCCCTTTGGCTAGCTTCCGCTCCGGTTCCTCGTTGTTCTTAAACGCTTCGAGGCTGGTCCACATCGGCAGCTCTTGCGCGGACACCATGATGTAGCGGTACGGTACGCGCTCGCCGGGGACGATCTTATAGATCGGTTCGGTGGTCGCTGGCTCACCGGTGGGTTTGCCATGATCGCTACACATCCACCCGAACGGTTGGACCGCAAGCCAGCGTTTCGAATGACACCAGCGAGTGGTCTTGGCAACGATCTCGCCGCGTACGTTGATGCGCGTGCCGGGTACCACAGTGCCGATCATCGGCGCGCCATAATAGGGCCGGGCCAGCACCTGCGGATCGCCTTCTTCGGGCTTGGCGACCTCAAAAACCCGCATCGAGCTGGGCTGGAACTCGGGTTCAGGCAGCAAGGTGGGCGGTGTATAGGGCCTGACCTCACCTTTCTTTAGCTCTCGGAACTTGCCGCCGATCCAAAACTTGCGCAGCTTTTTGACTGGGGCATTGGGATCTCCCGGTGTTCCGGGCGGCCCGACTGCCCCTGGTTGGGCAACCGCTGGGACTGGTTGGGCTGCTGGAGTCGATGCCGCAGCGGGGGGAGTCGTGGTTGGTTGCGGGCCTTGGGCCATCGCAACGCCGACGGACAGATAGGGAATCAAGGAAAGCAAAGGACGATGTAGACGCACGACCCCAGTACCTTAGCATGCGGTCAGTGCGACGCGAGGCTGTGGGCAGTTAGTATACATCGTTTGATGGAACGGAAGGTTGCCTACCTAGCTGCCGATTGGAGCCAATTTGGGTGCCTTGACCGGACTTTGCGAGTCTTCGATGATGAGTGAGGATGTCTGGCCCCAATCAGAAAGTGCCACCCGGTGGTCCGGGGGATGGGCAGACCCCTGGCAATCGCCTGGGGATGCCTCGTGGCACGGGCAGCGTATCCGACGAGAAATTGGCTGAGACAATCGATGTGCCGCTGGGAATGGCGGTGCCCACGATGTCTGAGCCGACGCTTTCTCGACGCGTTGATGCACGGATCGGTCAGACCTTCGGCAAGTATCGTGTCGAGGCAGTGATCGGCAAGGGCGGCATGGGCATGGTCTACGAGGGCGAAGACACCGTCCTCAGCAGGCGGGTCGCCATCAAATTTCTGCCCGAGTCCCTTACGTCGAGTCCCAAGGCCGTCGAGCGCTTTATCACGGAGGCTCAGGTTGCTGGGCGACTGAATCATCCCAACATCATTGCGATTTACGACATCGGGCAGGAGGACGAACACTATTACATTGTGATGGAGCTGCTGAATCCCTCATCAGCGTCGAGCCATATCAAGGAAAAGGGACCGCTCCATTACTCCGAGGCCTGCAAGATTGCCCACGACTGCTGCTCGGCGCTGCATGCCGCGCATCAGGCAGGCCTGGTCCATCGCGACATCAAGCCAGACAACATCCTCTGTTCGCCGATGGGCACGACCAAGCTGGTCGATTTTGGGCTGGTCAAAGACGTGCATTTTGACGACGGCTCTCTTACGCAGACAGGCGTGGTTGCAGGCACGCCGCTGTATATGAGTCCCGAGCAAGCCAGTGATGGAGAGATTGACCGTCGCAGTGATATCTACTCCCTGGGCGCGACCTTCTATACGTTGCTGACGGGAAAGGCCCCGTACACCGGGGACGCCGCGCCGCAGATCATGTTCAAGCATGTTACGGCCCCGACGCCAGACCCACGTGACCTGGTGCCGGAGATTCCCGATTCAGTGGTGACGCTACTGAATCGGGCGATGGAGAAGTCTCCCGCCGACCGCTTTCAGTCGGCAGAGGAGATGCGGCAAGCGCTCGAAGCGATTGTGGCAGCGGCACCGCGCCGAGCCTTTTCCTTCTTGGTCGAACACGAGCCGTCGCTGATGATGATGAAGCGGCCGCTACGAGTGACCTTGCCGCCTCCGCTGAATCCGCGAATGTCGTCGCAGATCCCGGTGGTGGCGATGCCAAGCAATCGCTCATTGTCACCGCTTACGGAAAACTCGAACCCACGGAACTCTGGAAACAGCTCGCGGATCTCCGGAAACAGCTCACGGGTCTCGGGCGGCAATGCTCCGGTCGGTGAGCTGCCGCAGATGGCGTCAGGTCGTCAATCGCAGCCGTCTCAACAGCAGAGCAGCTATCCCATGCTGCTCGGGGGGATGGGCCTGGCGGCGGCGCTTTTGGCATTGGCGCTGGTGATCTGGCGTGTCGTGAAGCCGATCGAGCCGATGCAGCTTCCGATCGCGAAGGTCGATGCGGGAGTTGCGGCGTCAGCGCTCCCGCCCATTCGCGTGGGGGTTCTCAACTCGCTGTCGGGGACAATGGCCATTTCGACGCGACCCATTGTCGAAGCAACGCTGCTGGCGATTGATGAGATCAACGATCAAGGCGGTCTACTCGGACGGCGGATCGATGTAGTTCGCGTCGATGGTCGCTCCGACAACGGAACGTTCGCGCTGGAGACCGAACGACTGATCAAACAAGAGAAGGTGGTCACGATTTTTGGCGGCTGGACTCCGTCGAATCGGCGCGCCATGAAGCCACTCGTCGAAAAGTACGATCACTTGCTGATTTTCCCGGCCCGCGATGAAGGGATGGAAGATTCCCAAAACATCATTTACCTCGGCTCGACGCCGCACCAGCAAGTCATCCCGGCCGCTCACTGGGCGTTAGACAAGCTCGGGGCCAAGAAGCTGTTTTTTATTGGTCTCGACGGGTTATGGGGTCATATCTCTCACGAATTGGTGCGGGATACCATCAAGGGAACCAACGCCAAAATCGTGGGCAAAGAGTTCGTGCTGCTGTCGGAAACGGACTACTCGGGGGTGGTGAAGAAGCTTCAGGCTTCGAAAGCCGATGTCGTGCTGAACTTTGTGCAGGGTGACTCGAACTTGCCGCTGTTTCGAGAGTTGCGCAACGCAGGCGTGACCCCAGCGAAGATCCCGGTGATTTCCTTTGGCATTGGAGAAAACGAGATCTCTCAGCTCGACGGCGTGGACCTAACCGGCGACTACTTGGCATGGAGCTATTTCGAGTCAGTGGATCGGCCGCAGAACAAGCAGTTTGTCGCGGCCTTCAAGAAGAAGTTCGGCGACCATCGTGGGATCAGTGACCCGATGGAAGCAGCGTATGCCGGTGTGCATTTGTGGGCGAAGGCGGTGCGGACTGCGGGGACCGATGATGTACAGGCGATTCGACGGGCACTCCAGGGTCAAAGCATCGAAGGCCCAGGTGCCACGCTTCGTCTCGACCCGAGCAACAACCATGCGTGGAAGATGTTTCGGATGGGCAAGATCGTCGATTCGAACCGCATCGAGGTGGTCTTCAGCACCGACAAGCTGCTGTCACCGGATCCGTTTCCCAGCACCCGCACTCGCGCTGAATGGGAAGCGCTGTTGCAGTTTCTCTACACGCAGTGGAAGGGGAACTGGGTGAATACGGATCGTCCGAACTTATTGCTCAAGCGACCGAAGTAGCGACGGAGAACATCCGGGTTGCAAAACCCAGGAGACTAGTCCTCGTCCTCGTTGGCTTCATCCGGTTCGTCTTTGCCGCTGTCGATGTCGTACTTGCGCATCAATTTGCGGAAATACTTGCGGTCAATGTCGGCGGTTCGTGCCGCGTGCGAGATGTTTCCCTTGTGCTTCTTGAGCAGGAACGCGACGTACTTTTGCTCGAACTGCGCAATCCACAGTTCCTTGGCGTCTTTGAAGGGCAGTTCAAGACGCGGTTCGTGGGCTGTGCGACCAGAGGGAGTATCGGTGACTGCTCGCGGTGCATCGGCTGCTTGCTTTCCCTCGGTCGCCGTTCGCGGATGAAGGGGGGGCAGAAAGCCGTGACTGTCGCCGTTACGAATGTTTTCGGGCAGATCCTCGGTCTTGATCTCTGTGTCGGAAGCAAAACTGACGGCCCGCTCGATGGCATTGACCAACTCGCGGATGTTGCCTGGCCACCGGTACTTCTCCAGCAGCGCCATCGCTTCAGCGGAGATGCTCGTACACTTGCGACTACCGTCAGGCAGTCGATTGTAAGCGTGCTCGGCAAGGAATGACTCTACGAGCAGTGGAATGTCGTCGCTGCGTTCGCGAAGTGGCGGCAGCACCAATCGCACTACGGAAAGGCGATAGTAGAGATCCTGACGGAAACGTCCGGCACGCACTTCTTCTTCAAGTTGGCGATTGGTTGCAGCGATGATGCGAACGTCAATCTTGAGCGACCGGGTGGCACCGACTCGGCGGATTTCGCGCTGTTCGAGTGCACGCAGGAGCTTGGGCTGAAGCTCCATGGGAAGTTCTCCCAATTCGTCAATAAACAGCGTCGAGTTATGGGCCATCTCGAACAGACCTTGCCGGGTCATGATCGCGCCCGTGAAGCTGCCCTTTTCATGCCCAAACAGCTCGGACTCGATCAGGTTCTTCGGCACTGCTCCACAGTCGAACACCATCATCGATTGGGAGGCCCGTTGGGACAGCTTGTGGATGGTTTGCGCGACCACCTCTTTGCCGGTTCCGGTCTCACCCTCAATGATGACCGTTGCTCCTGTCGGCGCGATCTTCTCGATGACCGCGTACAGTTCCCGCATCTTGACGTTCTTGCCAAGTTCCTCGCAGAACGTCGATACAGACGGTGGACTGGCGTCGTTCAACCTGATTGGGAAGTGGGTGGGAACAGGTCAGATGGGGGACTTGTCGTTGCCGTGGTGTCGAGTTCCCCACCTCGATGTATGAGCGTGGGCGTTGGTCGATGCACTGTCTCTACCTACTGCGAAGCGTTCAGCCCATCTGCATTCGAAGGTAGTTGAGCAGGTCAATGCGGGTGATGATGCCGACAAACCTGCCGGCATCGGCCACGACGGCCACCATGTCTTTGGCAAAGATGGGGAGAAGCTCGCTCACTGCGGCATCCGGAGCAATCGTGACCACGCTCTTCACCATCGCGTTGCCCACCGTTTCCGCAAAGCGGGCGGGGTTTTCGTGAACATGCATGAGTAGGTCGGACTCATCGAGGATTCCCACCACGGAATCACCGTTCATGACCGGCAACTGGCTCACTTCAAACAGCTTCATCCGTCGATAGGCGTGTAGCAGACTATCACTTGGACGTAGGGTCACCGTTGATCCCTCGGCATAGCGGCGCACGATGAGATCAACCAGGTTGCCCGTCTTAGGTCGAGACAACAGACCCTGCTCAAAGAGCCAAAAGTCGTTGTACATTTTCGACAGATACTTGTTTCCGGAGTCACAGACAAAGGTGACGACTCGCTTGGGGGATGTCTGCTGGCGACAGTATCGCAGCGCTGCCGCCACCAGAGTTCCCGTCGAAGAACCGCCCAGGAGTCCCTCTTTGGCCAGCAGCTCGCGGGCGGTCGCAAAGCTCTCTGCATCACTGATTTCGTAGGCCGATTTGACCCGTGACAGATCACAGATCGGAGGAATGAAATCTTCGCCAATTCCCTCCACCAGCCAGCTACCGGCGGGCTTCTGCGGTTTTCCGGTCTTTACTACGTCCACCAAGATGCTGCCTTTGGGGTCGGCGAGCACCATTTCTACATGTGGAGCAACCCGCGAGAAGTAGCGCGATAGACCAGTCAGAGTGCCCCCCGAACCGACGCCAACCACCACTGCATCAAGCATCTGTTTGCACTGTGCCCAAATCTCTGGCCCAGTCGTGGCTTCATGTGCGGCGGGGTTTGCGGGGTTGGCGAACTGATTTACATAGAACGCGCCGGTCTCTTTGGCGAGCCGTTCCGCCACGTCTTGGTAATACTCTGGATGTCCCTTGCCCACATCGCTGCGAGTGATGAAGACCTGCGCTCCGAGTGCCTTCAGATGCAGAACTTTTTCCTGCGCCATCTTGTCCGGGATCACCAGCGTTAGCTTGTACCCCTTCTGTGCAGCAACCAGGGCCAGACCCAGTCCGGTATTGCCTGCGGTTGCTTCAATCAGCGAGCCTCCCGGTTGAAGTGCTCCGCTTCTCTCTGCCGCCTCAATCATCGATAGGCCGATGCGGTCTTTGATCGAGCCGGTCGGATTCTGGTTTTCGAGTTTGACGAACAGTCGGCAGCAGCCGGTGTCGAGGTTCTTCAGTTCCAAAAGCGGGGTCTCGCCAATGGTGGCCAGCACGGCACCGTCGGATTTCATACAAAGCGCTCCTTGGTTCTGGTTCAGAATGCGACACACTACCACGATGCTCGGCCGTTCAGGCGGACGGTTCAGTGTTCCGATGCCGACATCGTGAAGTGGAGGATGCTTCCGGCACGGAGTTCCTGATGTCGCAACTCACTACTGGTGAGAATCCTCCCATCAAGGGAAACGGCTGTGGCATAGCGCTTCTCACGGGAGAGTTCTGGCGCTTCGATGACAAAGATGCCACCCGGAACGGCTATCTCGATTCGTGGGAACAGAGGTACTCCGATGATGTAGCGATCACTTCCCACGATGGGATACAGACCCATGGCTGAAAACAGGTACCACGCGGACATGGTGCCTCCGTCATCGTTCCCAGGAAGTCCGGCTGGTCCGTCGCTGTATTGCGTCTCCATCAACCATCGAACCCAGTATCTGGTTTGGTCTGGCTTCCCAGCCATTGCAAACAGATAAGCCGCAGATAGGTCCGGTTCGTTGCCCGCCCAGTAGGTATCTGGTCTATCAATTCCTGCGGTCGGTGCGCTTTGATCTGCAGAGGTCCACTCTGTTCGAGTCTGTGTAAACAAGCCCATGAGCTGTAGGAGAAACGCATTCTGTCCACCGACCTTGTCGATGAGTCCTGGCAGATCATGCTCGTTCATCCACATGCTCTGGTGGGCATTGGCCTCGACATATTCGGAACTGTACTTGCGAGCATCAAACGGCAGAGAAGAGAACGAGCCGTTCTCCGCCCGACCGCGCAGATATCCCGTCTTTCGATCGAAGACGCTCAGATAACTTCGGCTACGTTCAAGGAGTACGTTTGCATCGGCTGTATGGCCAAGCGCTTGGGCAAGCTGGCCGAGCGCAAAGTCGCTCCGTGCATACTCAGTCGTCCAAGAAACAGATCCATTGATGCTGGAGGGAACATAACCCACTCGCATGTAGTCTTCGACGTGATTCCTTCCTCCCCGACCCCCGGCAGGAGCCACCGGATCGAGTGCTGCGGCTTTCAGAATCTGGTACGCGGCCTCTGCGTCAAAGTCCCGGATTCCTTTCTGATAGGCATCGGAGATGACGATCTCTGCGGGCGCACCGATCATGGAACTAGAGTCTCCACCAGCAAGCGGCCATTTCGGAAAACGACCACTACTTCGCGCCATGGCCAGCAACGATCGTACCGAATCGAGTGCCGCCGCAGGAGCAAGCAAAGCGTACAACGGATGCAGCGTTCGATAGGAGTCCCACAGTGACATATCGGAGACATAGTGATAGCCGTCCGCTCGGGCCACTTTCCCATCAAAACCCAAGAAACTTCCGTCCACATCGCTGTGGATGCTGGGCATCAGGAAGGACCGATAGAGCGAGGAGTAGAACATTCTCCGTTCGGGCTCTGAGCCTCCGGTGATTCGCACTCTCTTTAACAGATCATCCCACAGCGATGCGGTCTGCTGACGGGTTTTGTCAAAGTCCCAGGTGGGAAGCTCTGCTTCCAGGTTCTTGGCCGCTTGTTCTTCTGAGACCAAAGACAACCCAATTTGAAGTTCGATAGCGCCGCGATCGCCGCCAGTCATCGCCGGATCGCTACTGCCATCGAACGTGAGTGCAACCCCAACGCCTTTCCCCGACGCTTGGGTGCCGGGAGCGGGTGCGGCTCCGTTTTGCCATACCTGTTGTTCACGCCACGCCGTCCGGGTACGGGCCACAAAATATACCTCGTAGCCGCCGTATCCTCGCGACATCCCTCCTATGCTGCGGAGGTGTCCGCTCAGTCTTTGTTTGGCCGAATCGATCTTGACCTCAGCACTGGCAATCTCTCCTCCACTGAGTCGATGATCGAGATCAATCAGCAGAACCCGCGAAGGCGAAGATGGATCATAGGTGTAGCGATGGTGCGCTGCGTGTGGAGTTGCGGTCAGTTCGGCGCGGATGCCACCTCGCAAAAGCTTCACGGAATAGTAGCCAGGAGAGGCCTGCTCGCTCATTTTGTCCATCGCAGAGCCATAGCTCTCTTGCGTGATCCGCTGCGCTGAGAACTGGTCGAGCGGCATCACTGCGAGCACTCCGTAATCGGTGGCACCGGTGCCGTGCAGATGCATATGGGAGAATCCCTGGACAGTATCATCGCCGTACCAATAGCCACTGAAGTGAAGAAACCCTACGGTTCCCCACGGACCCTTGGTATCCGGTCCGACTTTGCAGAGGCCATGAGGCGCGGATGCTCCCGGAAACGCACTGCCATGACGGAATCCAAAGCCGCCGCTACCGATAAACGGAACCACGTAGCGCGCTGGCTCTGTGACCACCACAGGCGGAACCTCCGCTGGGGACTCTGCCAAGCCATCCGCACACCCACTGACTCCGCAGAGCAGCAGCACAATCCAGCATCGATGAGACTTCACCCAATCTGCAGAACGAGACATTCGCGAAACGTATCACGCGTCGCTAGTTAGGGGGAGCATGACCTGGGGAGAAACGCTTCCTAAGGAGTGCGAAACGGAGTAGCACGGTTTCTGGTAAGCCAAGTTATTGTGGGTCCATGTTCACTGCCTTGAGATCGATTGTGGGTCTGGTACTCAGTGGGTTGGTCTTGACTGCCCATGACTCTCAGCCTGAGGAGAGAGTCCTGCGCAGCCATTTGGCTTTTTTGTCCGATGAGCTGTTAGAGGGCCGGGGCACAGGGCAGCGTGGTGGTGAACTGGCGGTACGATATCTGGAGACGCAGATGGCCGGAATGGGCCTACAACCCGCGAACGGCGCGAGCTATCGACAGAGCGTGCAACTGTCAGGGGTGCGGCTGGATGCTGTGAACAGCGCACTCCGTTTCGAGGGGGCAAGCGGCTCACTTCTGCCCGCGATCGGGCCGGACCTAGTCATGGGAGCAGCGGCCACGGAGCCCTCGCTGTCTGTCGATGCCGAAGTGGTGTTCGTCGGTCACGGTATCGCCGCTCCCGATGGCAGTCGGAATGATTACAAGGGACTCGATGTCCGGGGAAAGCTCCTGCTGATGTTGGTCGGGGACCGTCATCAAGGCCGGGCGATGCCCTCCCGTTGCGAGCCAGAGAACTACTACGGACGATGGACCTATAAGTTTGAGGAAGCTCGTCGACAAGGCGCAGCCGGTGTTCTGCTGATACATACCGATTCCTCGGCTGGCTATGGTTGGGCCGTGGTTCGAGCGGGTTGGACCCAGGAGCGCTTTCATCGAACGGGCACGGGACAGGAAGGCATGATGCAGGGATGGATCACAGAGACCGCTGCAGGCCGCCTGGTTGGTTTGGCTGGCCAGGACTTCCGGACTCTGGTGGCTGGGGCTGATGATCTGGGTTTCCGTCCGGTCGCTCTGCCCATTCGCGCAAAAGGTACGCTGCGCTCAACCGTTCGTTCGCTGGAGCAGTGGAATGTTGCGGGAATCCTCCCGGGCATCGACCCGGAGCAGCGCCATGAGCTGGTGATCTACTCTGCCCACTGGGATCATCTTGGAAAAGGGGCCGATGGTGCCATTTATCCAGGGGCAGTAGACAACGCAACCGGCTGCGCCGCTGTGCTGGCCATCGCCCAGTCCCTGGTTCATCGACCTCTCAAACGGAGCGTGATGTTCTTGTTTCCTGCGGCAGAAGAGCAGGGCTTGCTGGGGGCGTCGGCTTATGTTGCCGCACCGCTGTGGCCCCTAGCGCGTACGGTGCTCAATATCAACCTAGAAAGCCTCAACGTCATCGGTCCGACTCGCGATATCGGTTTGCTCGGATCATCAGACTCACATCTTCGAGCACTGAGCGCCAAGGCTGCTCACGCCACCGGACTGGTGCTCACTCCCGATAGACCAGATCCCTCGGGTCTCTGCTTCCGGTCGGATCACCATCCCTTTCATAAAGCCGGTGTGCCCGCGTTATCACCGGGGTTCTCCCTGGACGGTGGATGGGACTATCTAGGGGACAAGGTAGCGGCTCAGGCCAAAGCATCAGGATTCCTGAATCACTACCACCGTCCCACAGATCGCTACGATCCCGGCTGGAACCTACAAGGTCTGATGCAGCAGGTGCGCTTTGCGCTAGAACTGGGCTCACTGGTGGGCTCGGCAAGCACGCACTGATTGGGATAGGCTCGGCCCGGTCGAAGCTTCGGGCACTTTCCCATCAGCGCTCAATCGGCAAAGGGAAATGTCTCGTGAGCTTCTCGACGGTCGCGATCTTCTTGCCAATGAT
>WBZP01000583.1_pt2 | contig 34678 bp, 33 predicted proteins | sample 5204301 | NCBI WGS metagenome assembly WBZP01 (sample SAMN12412401, study PRJNA552823) | activated sludge metagenome | isolation source: activated sludge from nitrification reactor of wastewater treatment plant... | place: USA: Pennsylvania | collected 2017 | reverse complement strand
CTCAACGAAGGCAACGTCCGCGTCATCAATGTCGAGCCACCGACGGGGCCGAAGCCGATGCCGGTCGATGTAATCAGCCCGGTGTCGACCCTGAAGATCACGGCCGGCGACGGCGAAGCGATCCACGTAAAACCAGGCAACAAGCAGAATGTCGAACCGGGCACCTACAACCGTCTGCAGCAAGGCAGTGCTGTCGTGCATAACGACAAGGGCGAGTTGCCGCTACCACCGATGAAGCCGGTCTTCGCACCGAGGCTCGGCGTACCGTTGACGCCGATCGCCTTCCTGCCAATCAACCTCATAAAATTCGAGCCCATATTGACAGGCTCCATTGCTACGACCCAGCTTGTTTCTCCGACCTTGAGCGCGTCGCTGACCGGAGACCTGACCAAATTGCCGACAGGAACATCGCTGGCACTTAATGATGCCAGCCTGAAATCGGGAAGTCTGCTTACCGACAAACCGGTGACAAATCTCGGGACAGCGACCCCAACTGGAACGACAGGCTCTGCGATCTACTCGCCACTCCTCACCCCACAGTACACCACCGTCGATAGCACAACATTGCGAACTGCTCGAACTCTGCAGCCCATAAATATTCAGCCAATAAAAGTCACAAACTGCAAATTTGTAAAAGGCGTTAAGGTCTGTAACTAGCAGAGTTAAGGGCCCCTACAGTCCCCTCGCCCACGCCGGGCGCAAGGGGGCTTTTTCCGGCTGCTCGATGGCCTGCTGCAGTTCGGCCAACAGCCGCACCCTGTCGGCGCCGAGCGTTCCCTTCAGCGGCAGCCAGTTCGATGCGTGATCGCTGCGGAACACCGTTCGCCGCAGATCCAGCCGGTCGATGAAGCGCGCCAGCTCGACGAACAAGCCATGCTGGTCCAGCGGCGCCCAGCCGGGGAATGCCGCACGGTAGCGCTCCTCGCCGAGCGGAAAACTCACCACCAGCGTCGACAGATACTCCGGCTGCGTCGCGTTCATCAGCCGGGCTGAATTATCGGCGTGCTGCACCGACAGCGCCTGCCCGCCAAGCCCGTTGAGGATCATCACCGAACGGCTGATGCCGGCTGCACCGAGCTTGTCGAGGGCATCACGCGTACTGTCGAAGTTCTCGCCCTTGTTCACCGCCGCCAGCACGTCGTCGTCGCCCGATTCTGCGCCGACATAGACCATCGCCAGGCCGGCGGCGGCGAGTGCATCGATCTCCGCCTGCGACTTCTTCCTGAGGTTGCGCGGCAGGCAATAGCTGGAAATTCGATGCACGCCGGGCAGATGCGTGCGGATCGCCTCCAGGATCGCCAGCAGGCGACGCGTCGGCAGCACCGTTGCGTCACCGTCGGCGAGGAAGACGCGGCGCACGCTGCTGCCGAACTGCTCGCCACAGCGGCGGATGGTTTCCATCACCTCGGCCTCGTCGCGGGCGCGGAAGGCTTTCTGCGGCGCGGTGTACATCTCGCAGAAGGTGCACTTGTTCCAGGAGCAGCCGTCGGTCACCGGGAGGATCAGCGACTGCGCCTCGCTCGGCGGGCGGAAGACGGGTTCGACGTAGCGGACGGGAACGGAAAACATCGCGGGAAGAATTGGAGGACAAGCCATCATTGTAAGGAATCGACAGCGATGCCGGCCAGCCGATCGACTGGCAGCGCGCATCGCCGGCCTTCTGCCAGGCAATGGCGTCGCGCCGAGCGTGCCTCCGGCCAAGCGCCGGGGCCCCGAGAACTTTCCGGCGTCGGCGCTGCCCAACTGCCGCCCGATCAACATCCCAACCCGAACAGGAAAAACGACAATGGCAAACACGGTCACCCTCGGCGGCAACCCCGTCCCCGTCAATGGCAATCTCCCGCAACCCGGCCAACCGGCTCCGGCTTTCTCGCTGGTCGGCAAGACGCTGGCGGACGTCACGCTGGCCGACTTCGCCGGCAAGCGCAAGGTGCTGAACATCTTCCCGAGCATCGACACGCCGACCTGCGCCACCTCGGTACGCAAGTTCAACCAGACCGCAAGCCAGCTCGCCAACACCGTCGTGCTCTGCATTTCGGCGGACCTGCCGTTTGCGCAGGCGCGCTTCTGCGGCGCCGAAGGGCTGGAGAACGTGGTCACGCTGTCGACGATGCGCGGCCGCGAGTTCCTCGCCAACTACGGCGTCGAGCTGGCCGGCGGCCCGCTGGCCGGTATTTCCGCACGTGCAGTGGTCGTGCTCGACGAACAGGACAAGGTCCTGCACAGCGAACTCGTCGGCGAAATCAAGCACGAGCCGGACTACGATGCAGCGCTGAAGGCGCTTGCCTGAAGCACGACAAGACCGCACGGGGCGCCGCGGGGCGCCCTTCTTTTTTCGGCATCCGGCATGCCGCCGCTCCGTAGCACACTGTGCTATGTTCCGCGCTCCTACCCGGAGCATTGAACCGCGCATCGGTCACGAACCGTTGCGCCAACGAACGATCAGACGATTTTTTCCTCCCCCGGCTTCCGTACCGGCGCACGCGAAGGCTTCCGTGCCTTCCTGCCACTCTCGGTCGGCCTCATCCCCTGGGCGCTGGTCACCGGCATGTCCATGGTCAGCATCGGCATGACGCCCGTGCAGGCGATGGGCATGAACGTCATCGTCTTCGCCGGCACCGCCCAGCTCGGCACGCTGCCGCTGATCGCCGCCGGCGCACCGCTGTGGCTGATCGTCGCGACCGCGCTGGCGCTCAACCTGCGTTTCCTGATCTTCAGCGCCGCCATTGCGCAGGGCTTCCGCGGACTCGCGAACGGCCCGCGCTGGCTCTCCGGCCACCTGCTGACCGACGGCGTCTTCGCCACCTGCGTGACGAAGATGATGGAAGCGGAAGACAAGGACTGGCGACTGGGCTACTACCTCGCGCCGTCGATCTGGAGCTGGCTGCTGTGGCAGAGCTTCGCGCTGGTAGGCGTACTCGCCGCCGGCTCGATCCCGCGCGGCTGGTCACTGGAATTCATGGCGACGATCGCCCTCATGGTGCTGCTGATTCCGATGGCGAGGATGCGACCGATGCTGATCGCTGCGGCAACGGGAGGCCTCACGGCCGTCGTGCTCAACGGCCTGCCGCTGAAACTGGGACTCTTCGCCGGCATCTTTGCCGGCATCGGCGCCGGGCTCGCCGCAGACCACTGGCACACGAAGGGAGAGCTCGCGTGAACGCCTACGACGCAACGATCTGGGGCGTTTTCGTCCTCATCGGGCTGGCGACCACGCTGCCGCGCGCGAGCTTCATCGTGCTCGGCAGCCGCGTCACGCTGCCATCCGTGGTGCAACGTGCGCTGCGCTACGCCCCGGCGGCAGCGCTGGCCGCCATCGTCGTGCCGGACGTGCTGCTCGTTTCCGGCGAGCTGGCGCCGCTCAACCCCAAGCTCGCCGCGGCCGGCGCGGCGATCGCTGCCGCCGTGCTCTCGCGCAACCCCTGGCTGCCCTTCATCGCCGGCATGGGCGTGCTGCTCGGGCTGAAGCACTTCCTCGGCTAGACCGGCACCGCCGTCTTGTCGAGCACCCGGCGCAGCACGAAGCTGGTGTGCACGCCGGTCACCCCCTCGATGCGCGTGATGCGATTGAGCAACAGCTCCTGATAGGCATCCATGTCGCGGATGATCACCTTCAACTGGTAGTCCGCTTCCTGCCCGGTAATGAGCAGGCATTCGAGCACTTCGGGCTGCGCCGCCACCTTCTTCTCGAAATTGGCGAAGCGCTCCGGCGTGTGCTTGTCCATCGAGATGTGCAGCAGCGCCATCAGCGACAGCCCGAGCTTCTTCGCATCGACCAGCGCACGGTAGCCGGTGATCAGGCCGGACTCCTCCAGCGTGCGCACACGGCGCAGGCAGGGCGAAGGCGAGAGTCCGATGCGATCGGCCAGTTCCTGATTGGAGAGCCGGCCGTCGGCCTGCAGCACTTCCAGGATGTGGCGGTCGTAGCGGTCGAGTTCCATGTCTTTCGGCTCCGGATTGCGTTCAGCGAGGGCTTGCAACAACAATATACCTATATATAAATATTTTTAGCAATTTTATTGCTTACGACATCGATTCCGAGGCGAATTTAGCAATCATTCACCGGCCCATCCCGCCTAAACTTGCTGCACCGAATGACGGAACGCACCTGCGGCACCGCGCCCCACCCGGGCCAGCGTGCCGGACCCGCCTCACAAGGGCGGACGAGGATGCCTCCTGACGCACCCCTCCCCGACGAGCAACAGACAACAGAGAAAGAGACCGGACATGAAGCAAGCAGCCAAAAAATATCGCCCCTTCCCGCCTGTCCGGCTCACCGACCGGACCTGGCCGGACCAGACCATCGACAAGGCCCCGGTGTGGATGAGCACCGACCTGCGCGACGGCAACCAGGCACTGTTCGAGCCGATGAACGCGGAGAAGAAGCTGGGCATGTTCAGGATGCTCTGCGAGATCGGCTTCAAGGAAATCGAGGTCGCCTTTCCGGCGGCCTCGCAGACCGACTTCGATTTCGTGCGCACCCTGATCGAGGATGGCCACATTCCCGACGACGTGAGCATCGAGGTACTCACGCAGGCACGTCCGGCCCTGATCGAGCGCACCATCGAATCGCTCGCCGGGGCGAAGCGCGCCATCGTGCACGTCTACACCGCGACCTCGCCGGTCTTCCGCGATACCGTCTTCGCGATGCAAAGGGATGAGGTGGTGACGATGGCGGTCGACGCCGTGCGCCAGATCCGCGCGCTTACCGATGCCCGGCCGGAAACGCACTGGACGCTCCAATACAGCCCGGAAACCTTCTCGGCGACCGAACTCGAATTCGCCCGTGAGATCTGCGACGCAGTTACCGAAGCCTGGGGCGCGACGCCCGAACGCAAGGTGATCCTCAACCTGCCGGCAACGGTTGAAATGGCAACGCCGAACGTATACGCCGACCAGATCGAGTGGATGCACCGCCACGTCGCGCGCCGCGACAGCGTGATCATCAGCGTGCATCCGCACAACGACCGCGGCTGCGCCGTCGCCGCCGCCGAACTGGCGATGATGGCCGGCGCCGAGCGCGTCGAGGGCTGCCTCTTCGGACACGGCGAGCGCACCGGCAACGTCGACCTCGTCACGCTGGCGCTCAATCTCTACTCGCAGGGCATCGACCCGCAGCTCGATTTTTCCGACATCGACCGCATCGCGCGCACCGTCGAGGAATGCACGCAGTTGCCGGTGCACCCGCGCCATCCCTACACCGGCGACCTTGTCTTCACCGCCTTCTCCGGCTCGCACCAGGATGCGATCAAGAAGGGCATGGCAGTGCGCGACGACGCCACGCACTGGCAGGTCCCCTACCTGCCGGTTGACCCGAGCGACCTCGGCCGCAGCTACGACTCGATCATTCGCGTGAACAGCCAGTCCGGCAAGGGCGGCATCGCCTATCTCCTTGAATCGGGCTACGGCCTCGTCATGCCGCGCCGCCTGCAGATCGAGTTCAGCGGTGTCGTGCAGCAGCATACCGACGCCACCGGCGCCGAAGTCAGCGCCGACGAACTCTGGCAGATCTTCAACCGCAGTTACGTGCAGGCCAACGAGCCGCTGCGTTACGTCGAGCACCATCTCTTCGAGCATGGCGATGCACAGGGCGTGAAGATCACCGTAGCCATGGGCGAACGCCGGTTCACGGTCAGCGGCGAAGGCAACGGACCGATCGACGCCATCATCCACGCGTTGCGCGTGCCGGTGCGCCTGCTTGCCTACGAGGAGCGCTCGCTCGGCCAGGGCGCCGACGCCCGCGCCGTGGCCTTCGTCGAAATGGCCGGCGGCGACCAGCCCGGCAGCACGCACGGCGTCGGCATCGATGACAACATCGTCACCGCCTCGATCTTCGCCGTGCTCTCCGGCATCAACCGCATCGCCGCCCGAGACGAAGCCATCGTGGCCGACCTCAACCGCCGCACCCTGCAGGCCGCCTGAACTGCCGGCCAAAAGGAAAGCCCCGACCAGAATTCCGGTCGGGGCTTTTAGTATTCGTGGTGGACCGAAAGGGGATCGAACCCTCGACCTCCGCATTGCGAACGCGGCGCTCTCCCAGCTGAGCTATCGGCCCTTTGAGCGGCGGATTATACCTGCCTCCCGTCACTTTTCAATCAGCGACGCGGGAACCACGCCCCGAATGAAACTGTCCAGACGCTCATTGACGAGGAGACCACCATGTCTGTCAGTTGCGACTTTTCTGCCCGCCACTGCGTTCCGTGCGAAGGCGGTGTGCCGGCACTCGACGATGCCGCCGCGCGCAAACTAGTCGCTGCGCTTGATGGCTGGGCGCTGTCCGACGGCAAAATCGAAAAGGGTTTCCTCTTCAGGAACCACCACGAAACGATGGCGTTCGTGAATGCGGTGGCGTGGATCTCGCATCGCGAGGACCATCACCCGGAGCTGACCGTCGGCTACGCCGACTGCCGCGTGCGCTACTGGACGCACGCCATCGGCGGCCTGTCGGAAAACGATTTCATCTGCGCGGCCAAGGTCGACCGCCTGTTCGCACGCTAGCGCCGCTCAGGCACCGGCACCGGCGAGAGAGCGCCGCAGGCGGTCGCCAACGGCCTGCCATTCCGGCGCTTCCGGAATTGCCTCGACCACGATCAGGTCGACACCGGCGTGGTCGAGTTCACGCAGGGCCGCATAGAGGTCATGCGCGTAACCGACCGGCTCGGCCGGCAGCATCTTCCACACATGCGGCATGCCCGACTGCGGCAGCTGGCTGTGTGCGAGCACGCCGCAACGGCGGCCGCTGTGGCGCATCGCATTGAGCAGTTCGAGCAGACGACCGGACTCGACGCGGCGCATCGGCGTCAGCGGTGCGTAATGCGCCTCGAGCGTGCCGGAGGCACGCGGCGCCGCATCTGTCGGTGCTGCCGGCGCCACGCCGCAGACGGCTTCGATGGCCGTCGGGGTAATGTGGCCGGGGCGCAGCAGCACCGGCTTGCCGGAGGAAAGATCGAGGATCGTCGACTCGATGCCGACGGCACAGGTGCCGCCATCGAGCACGAGCGCGACGGCATCGCCGAGTTCCTCGCGCACGTGGTCGGCAGTCGTCGGGCTGATGCGGCCGAAGCGGTTGGCCGAGGGGGCAGCGATACCGCCGCTGCCGCCGGCCGCGGCGAAGGCACGCAGCAGGTCGAGCGCGACGGGATGGCCGGGCACGCGCAGGCCGACGGTATCCTGCCCGCCGGTCACCGCATCGGGCACGCCGGGCGCGCGCTTGAGAATCAGCGTCAGCGGGCCGGGCCAGAAGTCTTCGGCCAGTTCATAGGCGAGATCGGGAATGTCGACGGCCCAGCGGTCCATATGATTGGCGCCGGGGATGTGTACGATCAGCGGATGATCGGCAGGGCGGCCCTTGGCGGCGAAGATCTTCGCCACGGCTGCCGGATTCGCCGCGTCGGCGCCGAGGCCGTAGACCGTCTCGGTCGGGATGCCGACCAGCTCGCCGGCCTTCAGCAGTTCGACGGCGCGATCGAGGTCATTCATCCTTGATGCCGATGGCAGCACGCGCATCCATCGCGATTTTCACTGCACGATCGAAGTCGCTGTCGAGCACCGTGAAGTGCGCCATCTTGCGAGCGTGGCGCGCGTGGTGCTTGCCGTAGAAGTGCAGCTTGAGATTCGGCACGGCCGCGAGCTTCGACCAGTCCGGCTCGCGATAGGTCTCGCTGGTTTCTGTTTTTTCGTACCAGAGATCGCCGAGGATGTTCACCATCACCGCCGCCGAATGCGCGCGCGCATCGCCCAGCGGCAGGCCGCACAGCGCACGCACCTGCTGCTCGTACTGGCTGGTGACGCAGGCATCGACCGTATAGTGGCCGCTGTTGTGCGGACGCGGCGCCATCTCGTTCACGTAAAGCTGGCCGCGGCTGACGAAGAACTCGACGCCGAGGGTGCCGATGTAGCCGAGCTTTTCGGCAATGCGCTCGGCGTATTCGGCCGCGTTGTCACGCAGGCAGGCCGAGCCTCGCGCCGGCACGATCGACACGTCGAGGATGCCCTTGCGGTGGCTGTTCTCGGCCGTCGGGAAGCATTTGACGGTGCCATGCTCGTCGCGCGCCAGAACCACCGACACTTCGTAGTCGAGGTGCAGCTTCTGTTCGAGAATGCAGGTCTCGCCCTTGAAGGCGCGGAAGGCAGCAAGCGCTTCGTCGCGATCGTTGACCACCGCCTGCCCCTTGCCGTCGTAGCCGAAGCGCGCGACCTTGAGGATGCCGGGGAAGAGGCCGGCGTTCGCGTTGCGGATGTCGTCTTCCGAGTGCACCGGCGCGAAGGCGCCATGCGGCAGGCCGTTGTCGCGCAGGAAGGTCTTTTCGGCAATGCGGTTCTGGCACACCGAAACGGCCGCCGCCGACGGGCGCACCGTGACGAACTTGGCGAGATAGTCGAGCGTGTCGGCAGGGACGTTCTCGAATTCGGTGGTGATCGCCGCGCAGCCCTGCGCCAGCTCGTCGAGCGCGGCATAGTCGTCGTAGGCCGCCTGCAGGTGGCGCTCGGCGATCTGGCCGGCGGGACTGTGCGGGTCGGGATCGAGCACCCAGACCTGGTAGCCCATCTCGTGGGCAGCGGAAACGAAGAAGCGGCCGAGCTGGCCGCCGCCGAGCATGCCCAGTGTTGCGGGCGGGAGGATCGCGCTCATCGTGATTTCAGTCGAGCCGAATGTTTCAGACTTCGGGGAGTTTCATGGCCAGGACCTTCTCGGTCTGGGCCTGACGGAAGGCGGCAAGTTTCTGCGCCAGCTCAGCATCGTTGTTGGCCAGCATCGAAACGGCGAACAGCGCCGCGTTGGCAGCGCCGGCCTCGCCGATGGCGAAGGTGGCGACCGGGATGCCCTTCGGCATCTGCACGATGGAGAGCAACGAATCCTGGCCGGAAAGTGCCTTCGACTGCACCGGCACACCGAGCACCGGAATCGTCGTCTTGGCAGCGAGCATGCCCGGCAGGTGGGCCGCACCACCGGCGCCGGCGATGATCGCCTTGAGGCCGCGCTCGGCCGCCATCGCGGCGTAGTCGAAGAGCAGGTCGGGCGTGCGGTGCGCGGAGACGACGCGCGCCTCGAACGGGACACCGAATTCCTTGAGGATGACGGCGGCGGCCTGCATGGTCGGCCAGTCGGAGTCGGAGCCCATGACGACGCCGACGACGGGATGTTTGGGCTGGGTCACTTGGCACTCCTTTCGGCCGCTTCGAGCGTATTGGCGAGCAGCATGGTGATGGTCATCGGGCCGACACCGCCCGGCACCGGCGTGATCGCGCCGGCCACTTCCTTGACGCCGTCGAAGTCGACGTCGCCGCACAGCTTGCCATCATCGAGGCGGTTGATGCCGACGTCGATGACGACGGCACCGGGCTTGACCATGTCAGCGGTGACGAACTTCGGGCGGCCGACCGCAGCGACCAGCACGTCGGCACGCTTCGTGTGGAAAGCGAGATCCTTCGTCTGCGAATGGCAGATGGTGACGGTAGCACCGGCCTGCAGCAGCAGCATTGCCATCGGCTTGCCGACGATGTTCGAGCGGCCGATGACGACGGCCTCGGCGCCCTTCAGATTGACGCCGGCTTCCTCGAAGAACTTGGTCACGCCATACGGCGTGCAGGGAATGAAGCGCGGCTGGTCCTGCATCAGCGCGCCGACGTTCTCGGCGTGGAAGCCGTCGACGTCCTTTTCCGGCGCGATCGCGTCGAGTACGAGGTCGCTGTCGAAGTGCTTCGGCAGCGGCAGCTGCACGAGGATGCCGTGGATCTTCGGATCGGCATTCAACTCGGCGATCTTCGCCAGCACCACGTCCTGCGCCACATCGGTCGGGTAGACGATCTTCTCGGAGTGGAAGCTCGCCTTCTCGCAGCCGGCGACCTTGTTGCGCACATAGACGGCGGAGGCCGGATCTTCGCCGACGAGGATTACGGCGAGGCCGGGGCGCGTGCCCTTTGCGGCGAGCGCCTCGGCGCGGGTCTTGAAGTCGGCGCGCAGCTTCTGCGCCAGCGCGTTGCCATCGAGGATCGTTGCGGTCATCTCAGTTCCAGCAAATGAAAAGGGGAAAGGCGAGAGCTGCCTCTCGCCTTTCCCTTTGATCGGATTGCGTATTTTACCGCAATTCAGGCCGCAGTCAGGCGGGAACGGCTTCTGCCGTACCCTGCGTCTTGGCGGCCTCGGCGGCCGCTGCACGGCCGGCGGCGAAGGACTGGCGGTTCATCTCGATCACCTGTTCGCCCTTGCGCGCAAAGCGCTGCAGCACACAGCGCTCGAGCGCCTCGGCCGAGAACGGCAGGTGATCGGCGATGGCACCGAGCATCACGGTGTTGCCGAGGCGGATGTTGCCGAGTTCGGTGGCAATCGCCGAGGCGTCGAATGAGTAGACGCGGGCACCGGAAGTGCGCATCTCGCCGATGGGATCGGCCGGGTATTCGAACAGCCCGAGCTCGACCACCGGCGGCGCGAGGTTGCCGGTGTTGATCAGGGCCAGCGCATCGGGCCGCATCATGTGCCGCCAGCGCATGCCTTCCGCCGCCTCGAAGGCGAGCAGCACGTGCGCCTCGCCCGGGGCGATCTGTGGCGACAGGACCTTGGGGCCGAAGCGCAGATGCGACGAAACGACGCCGCCGCGCTGCGCCATGCCGGCGACTTCGGTTTTCTTGACGTCGTGGCCGAGGGCGATCGCCGCTTCGGCGAGGATCTCGGTCGCCGTCATGACGCCCTGACCGCCGACGCCGACGACGAGGATATTGGTGATTTCGTTGCTCATGTTCAGTGCCTTTGCAGTGCCTTGATCTGGATGACCTTGTCGGCATGCACGATGGCATCCGGTGCGCACGGCTGCACGCACAGGCCGCAACCGGTACACACCGAGCTTTCGATGCGCACCCAGGCGAGGTCGACGGTCTTGCCCGAGGGCTTGACGACGGAATCGCGCTTGGTGACGTGGATCGCCGGGCAGCCGGTGTCGAGACAGTTGCCGCAGCCGGTGCACTTGTCGTCGATGACGGTGAAGGGCTTCAGGCCGTGGTAGTGGTCGACAAGCACGCAGGGCTGGTTGGTGATGATCACCGACGGTTCCGGAATCTTCGTTTCCTCACGCACGGTCTTGAACAGCGTCGGCAGCTCGTAGGGGTTCACCACGTGCACCCGCTCTTCCCTGACGCCGAGCGCCTTCACGATCGCGGCGAAGTCGACGCGCGGTGCCTCGTTGCCATGGATGTCACGGCCGGTGCCGGGGTTGTCCTGACCGCCGGTCATGCCGACGGCGCGGTTGTCTAGCAGCAGGACAGTAACGTTGCCCTTGTTGTAGACGATGTCGAGCAGCCCCTGCATGCCCATGTGCATGAAGGTCGAGTCGCCGATCACGGCGACGATCTTCTTGTCCTTGTCGGCCTCGCCGCGGCCCTTGTCGAGACCGAGCGCCATACCCATCGAGGCGCCCATCGAGATGCAGGCGTCGAGTGCGTTCCACGGGTGGCCGAAGCCGAGCGTGTAGCAGCCGATGTCGCCGGAGATGGTGATATTGCGGAGCTGCGCCAGCGTGTAATAGACGCCGAGGTGCGGGCAGGCCACGCACATCGTCGGCGGCCGCGGGAAGACCGGCAGCGGGGCGGCGGCACGTACCGGCTTCTTCGCCGGCTCGACGACTTCCTCGCCGAGCAGGCGGCCGATGGCCGGCTTCAATACATGGGGGGCGAGTTCGCCCTGGCGCGGCAGGATTTCCTTGCCGATCACCTTGATGCCCTGCGCCTTGATCTCGGTTTCGAGCAGCGGCTCGACTTCCTCGACGACGACGCACTGCTCCACCGTCGCCGCGAAGGCGCGGATCTTCTCGAACGGCGCCGGATAGGAGAGGCCGAGCTTGAGCACCGGCGCGTCCGGACAGGCTTCCTTGATATGCATGTAGGCCGGGCCGGAGGTGACGAAGCCGACACGCTTGTCGCTGCCGGCATCGACGAAGTTCAGCGGCGTGACTTCGGCCTCGGCACGCAGGTCGGCCTCGCGCTGGAACATCAGCGGGATGCGTTTCTGGGCGGCGCCCGGCACCATCACCCAGCGCGCCGGTTCCTTCTTGAAGCCGGCGGCGACGTGCGGCACGCGCTCACCGACGGTGACCAGCCCCTTCACGTGGCAGATGCGCGTCGTCATGCGCAGGATGACGACGGTCTGGAAGCGCTCCGAGAGTTCGAAGGCGAGCTTGGTCTGTTCGTAGGCTTCCTGCGAATCCGCGGGTTCCATGATGGGCACGTGCGCGAAGCGGCCCCAGAAGCGCGAGTCCTGCTCGTTCTGCGACGAGGAGAGGCCGACGTCATCAGCGACGGCGATCACCAGGCCACCGGCAACGCCGGTCAGCGTCAGCGTCATCAGCGCATCGGAGGCGACGTTGAGGCCGACGTGCTTCATCGCGCAGAAGGAACGCGAGCCGGCCATCGCGGCGCCGAAGGCGATTTCCAGCGATGTCTTCTCGTTGACGGCCCACTCCGCGTAGAGATCGGGATAGGTGGAGATCACTTCCAGCATCTCGGTCGCCGGGGTGCCCGGATAGGCCGCCGCTACCTTCACACCGGACTCCCATACGGCGCGCGACACCGCTTCGTTGCCGGACATCAGAAGCCGGCTCTGAGCCGGCGCGGGCATGACTGCCGCCATGGAATCTCCTTGCGTTGCAATATGGTTCAAAAACGAAGGCACAACATAGCCTCCCCGTATCACTTTCACGTTGATTCAGATCAATTCCCCCCAGGCACGCAGGGGCAAATACCCCTGCCCGGGGGTTGACTTTTGCGTTCCGTATTGCGAGACTGCGTTTCGTTGTATGAAATACGTTGATGCGGTGCAATACTTCTGCGTGACGCACCGTATTAAGCTTGGCCGGTCGCGACCGAAACATTCACACCTTCGCGCCTGGCACCTGGGCGCTGCGAACCCATCCGGATCGCAGCACAAGAACACTTCGCACACTGGAGACACCCATGGCAGCTCAACCCGACAACAACAAGGTCATCGACGTCGACCCGCAGGAAACACAGGAGTGGCGCGACGCCCTCTCCGGCGTGGTGGACAAGGAAGGCGCAGAACGCGCGCATTTCCTCATCGAAGACCTTATCGATCAGGCCCGTGAACAGGGCATCGACATCCCCTACAGCGCCAACACCGAATACATCAACACGATCCCCGCCGATCAGCAGCCGAAGTACCCCGGCAACCCGGATCTCGAACTCAAGATCCACAGCTACATCCGCTGGAACGCCATGGCCATGGTCGTGGGTGCCAACAAGAACACCAACGTCGGCGGCCACATCGCCTCCTTCGCCTCCGCCGCCGCGCTGTATGACGTCGGCTTTTCGCATTTCTGGCACGCGCCGTCGGAGAACCACGGCGGCGACCTGATCTTCTTCCAGGGCCATGCGGTGCCCGGCGTCTATGCCCGCGCCTTCATGCTCGGCCGCCTCTCCGAAGACCAGATGAAGAACTTCCGTCAGGAAGTCGACGGCAAGGGCATCTCGTCCTACCCGCACCCGTGGCTGATGCCGGACTTCTGGCAGTTCCCCACCGTCTCGATGGGCCTCGGCCCGATCCAGGCCATCTACCAGGCCCGCTTCATGAAGTACCTCGACTCGCGCGGACTGGCCAAGGCCGGTGATCGCAAGGTCTGGGCCTTCCTCGGCGACGGCGAGACCGACGAGGTTGAATCGCTGGGTGCCATCGGCATGGCCGGCCGCGAGCAGCTCGACAACCTGATCTTCGTCATCAACTGCAACCTGCAGCGCCTCGACGGCCCGGTGCGCGGCAACGGCAAGATCATCCAGGAACTCGAATCGGAATTCCGCGGCGCCGGCTGGAACGTCATCAAGCTGATCTGGGGCACCCACTGGGATGCGCTCTTCGCCCGCGACAAGAAGGGCATCCTCAAGAAGCGCATGATGGAAATCGTCGACGGCGAGTACCAGACCTTCAAGGCGAAGAACGGCGCCTATGTGCGCGAGCATTTCTTCAACACGCCGGAACTGAAGGCGCTGGTCGCCGACTGGACCGACGACGAGATCTGGCAACTGAACCGCGGCGGCCACGACCTGTTCAAGATCTTCGCCGCCTACGACCGCGCCATCAAGCACAAGGGCCAGCCGACGCTGATCCTGGCCAAGACCATCAAGGGCTTCGGCATGGGCGACGCCGGCGAGGCGATGAACATCAGCCACCAGGCGAAGAAGATGGATCACGAGCAGATCAAGCGCTTCCGTGACCGCTTCGCGCTGCCGGTGCCGGACGATCAACTCGACAAGCTGCCCTTCCTCACTTTCCCGGACGGTTCGCCGGAGCAGACCTACCTGCGCGAGCATCGCATGGCGCTCGGCGGCTTCCTGCCGCAGCGCCGCCGCAAGGCTGCGCAGGCGCTGGCCATCCCGCCGCTGTCCACCTTCGATTCGCTGCTGAAAGCCTCCGGTAGTGGCCGCGAGCTGTCGACGACGATGGCCATCGTGCGCATCATGAACATGCTGCTCAAGGACAAGCAGGTCGGCCAGCACGTCGTGCCGATCGTCCCCGACGAGTCGCGCACCTTCGGCATGGAAGGCATGTTCCGCGCCGTCGGCATCTGGAACCAGCAGGGCCAGAACTACGTGCCGGAAGACCACGACCAGCTGATGTTCTACAAGGAGTCGAAGACCGGCCAGGTGCTGCAGGAAGGCATCAACGAAGCGGGCGCGATGAGCGACTGGATCGCCGCCGCAACCTCGTACTCGGTGCACAACGTGCAGACGATCCCGTTCTACATCTGCTACTCGATGTTCGGCCTGCAGCGCACGCTGGACCTCGTCTGGGCTGCCGGTGACCAACGCTGCCGCGGCTTCCTCGTCGGCGGCACCGCCGGCCGCACCACGCTCAACGGCGAAGGCCTGCAGCATGAAGACGGCCACAGCCTGATCCTGTCGAACCTGGTGCCGAACTGCGTCTCCTACGACCCGAGCTTCCAGTACGAAGTCGCGGTGATCGTCCAGGACGGCCTGCGTCGCATGTATCAGGAGCAGGAGGACATCTTCTACTACATCACCGTGATGAACGAGAACTACGAACATCCGGAGATGCCGGCCGGCGCCGAACAGGACATCCTCAAGGGCATGTACCAGTTTAAGAAGGGTGCCGCTTCTGAAGGCAAGAAGGCCGCACCGCGCGTGCAGCTGCTCGGCTCGGGCACGATCTTCCGCGAGGTCATCGCCGCCGCCGAACTGCTCAAGCAGGACTGGGGTGTCGACGCCGACATCTGGGGCTGCCCGTCGATGAACGAGCTCTCGCGCAACGGCAACGACGTCTCGCGCTGGAACCTGCTCAATCCGGCCGAAAAGCCGAAGCTGTCGCACGTCGAGGCTTGCCTCAACGACACGCGCGGCCCGGTGATCGCCGCGACCGACTACGTGCGCCTCTACTCGGAGCAGATCCGCCCCTTCGTCAATCGCCGCTACGTGACGCTCGGTACCGATGGTTTCGGTCGTTCGGACACGCGTGAGAAGCTGCGCCACTTCTTCGAGGTGAATCGCTACTGGGTGACGCTGGCCGCGCTGAAGGCACTTGCCGACGACGGCGAGATCGACCGCAGCAAGGTCGCCGAGGCGATCCTGAAGTACGGGATCGATACCAACAAGCCGAACCCGATGTCGGTCTAAGGAGGAACCAGCATGAGCAATATCGTGGAAGTGAAGGTTCCGGACATCGGTGACTTCAGCGACGTGCCGGTCATCGACGTCTTCGTGAAGCCGGGCGACACCGTCAAGGTCGACGATGCACTGGTCACGCTCGAATCCGACAAGGCGACGATGGACGTGCCCTCCTCCGTGGCGGGCGTCGTCAAGGAAGTGAAGGTCAAGCTCGGCGACAGGATCTCCGAAGGTTCCGTGGTCGTTCTGGTCGAGACTGGTGCAGCAGCCGCTGCGCCCGCCCCGGCACCGGCAGCTGCTGCACCTGCACCGGCCGCACCCGTTGCAGCCCCCGCGGCTCCGGCCACTGCGCCCGCCGCCTCGGCCGGCCCGGTGGAAGTAAAAGTGCCGGACATCGGTGATTTCAGCGACGTGCCGGTCATCGACGTGTTCGTGAAGGTCGGCGACACCATCAAGGTCGACGACGCGCTGGTCACCCTCGAGTCCGACAAGGCAACGATGGATGTTCCTTCCTCCGTCGCCGGCGTCGTCAAGGAAGTGAAGGTCAAGCTCGGCGACAAGGTCAGCGAAGGCTCGGTGGTCGTCATCGTCGAAGCCAGCGGTGGTGCCGTCGCTGCCGCGCCTGCCGCTGCTGCGGCACCTGCGCCGGCTCCGGCTGCAGCCCCAGCCCCCGCTGCAGCTCCGGCGGCTTCGCCAGCCGCGGCACCGGCAGCCGTTGCACCGGCCCTGCCGCTCGGCAGCAAGGCCCACGCCAGCCCGTCGGTGCGTGCCTATGCCCGCGAGCTCGGCGCCGATCTGGCCAAGGTCAAGGCCACCGGCCCGAAGGGACGCATCCTCAAGGAAGACGTCACCGCCTTCGTCAAGGGCGTGCTGACGGCACCGCCGGCAGCCGCCGGTGGCGCCAGCCTCGGTGGCGGTCTCGATCTGCTGCCGTGGCCGAAGGTCGATTTCTCGAAGTTCGGCCCGATCGAGGTGCAGCCGCTGTCGCGCATCAAGAAGATTTCCGGACAGAACCTGTCGCGCAACTGGGTCATGATCCCGGCCGTCACGTATCACGAAGACGCCGACATCACCGACCTCGAAGCCTTCCGCGTGCAGCTGAACAAGGAGAACGAGAAGTCCGGCGCCAAGCTGACCATGCTCGCTTTCCTGATCAAGGCCTGCGTCAAGGCGATGCAGAAGTATCCGGAGTTCAACAGCTCGCTCGACGGCGACAACCTGGTGCTGAAGAAGTATTTCAACATCGGCTTCGCTGCCGACACGCCGAACGGCCTGGTCGTGCCGGTGGTCAAGAACGCCGACCAGAAGTCGGTGCTGCAGATCGCGCAGGAATCCGGCGAACTGGCCAAGCAGGCGCGTGACGGCAAGCTCAAGCCGGCCGACATGCAGGGTGCGTGCTTCACCATCTCGTCGCTCGGCGGCATCGGCGGCACCTACTTCGCGCCGATCGTCAATGCACCGGAAGTCGCCATCCTCGGCGTCAACAAGTCGGCGATGAAGCCGGTGTGGGACGGCAAGCAGTTCGTGCCGCGCCTGACCCTGCCGCTGTCGCTGACCGCCGACCACCGTGTCATCGACGGCGCACTGGCCACCCGCTTCAACGTCTATGTCGCGCAGCTGCTCGCCGACATGCGCCGCATGATTGTCTGAGGAACCGACCATGAGCCAACTCATTGAAGTGAAGGTTCCGGACATCGGCGATTTCGACGATGTGCCGATCATCGACCTGTTCGTGAAGGTCGGTGACAGCATCAAGGAGGACGACGCGATCGTCACGCTGGAGTCGGACAAGGCGACCATGGACGTGCCGAGCACCGTTGCCGGCACGGTCAAGGAAGTGCTGGTCAAGCTGGGCGACCGGGTCAAGGAAGGCGTTGCGCTGATCAAGGTGGAAGCCGGTGCTGCTGCGGTTGCCGCCGCTCCGGCTGCCGCCCCTGCGCCCGCAGCAGCCCCTGCTCCCTCGGCCGCTCCGGTTGCTGCGCCTGCGGCCGCCAGCCACGCCGGTGGTGCCGACATCGAGTGCGACATGCTCGTGCTCGGCGCCGGTCCCGGTGGCTACTCGGCGGCCTTCCGTGCCGCCGACCTCGGCCTCAAGACCGTCATCGTCGAGCGTTATGCGACGCTCGGTGGCGTCTGCCTGAACGTCGGCTGCATTCCCTCCAAGGCGCTGCTGCACGTCGCCGCGGTGATGGACGAAGCCGAGCACATGTCGTCCGCGGGCATCACCTTCCAGAAGCCCAGCGTCGATGTCGATGCGCTGCGCACGCACAAGGAAAAGGTCGTCGGCAAGCTCACCGGCGGTCTCGCCGGCATGGCCAAGGGCCGCAAGGTCGAGATCGTGCGCGGCTACGGCAGCTTCCTCGATCCGCATCACATCGAGGTCGAACTGACCGAGGGCACGGCGCAGGACAAGACCGGTGGCAAGAAGACCATCAAGTTCAAGAACTGCATCATCGCTGCCGGCTCGGCCGCGGTGCACCTGCCCTTCATCCCGCGCGACCCGCGCATCGTCGACTCGACCGGCGCGCTGGAACTGCGCTTCGTGCCGAAGAAGATGCTGGTCATCGGCGGTGGCATCATCGGCCTCGAAATGGCCACCGTCTATTCGACGCTCGGCGCCAAGGTCGACGTCGTCGAGATGATGGACGGCCTGATGCAGGGCCCGGACCGCGATGCCGTGAAGGTGTGGGAAAAGCAGAACGCCCACCGCTTCGAGCGCATCATGCTGAAGACGAAGACGGTCGCCGTCGACGCCAAGGAAGACGGCCTGTGGGTCAAGTTCGAGGGCGAAGGCGCGCCTGCAGCAGAGGCCGTTCGCTACGACATGATCCTGCAGTCCGCCGGCCGCGCGCCGAACGGCAAGAAGATCGGCGCCGAGAAGGCGGGCGTCATCGTCACCGACCGCGGCTTCATCAACGTCGATGCGCAGATGCGCACCAACGTGCCGCACATCTTCGCCATCGGCGACGTCGTCGGCCAGCCGATGCTGGCGCACAAGGCGGTGCATGAGGCGCACGTCGCAGCGGAAGTCGCCGCCGGCCACAAGGCCGCCTTCGACGCCACCGTGATCCCCGGTGTTGCCTACACCCACCCCGAAGTGGCGTGGGTCGGCTACACCGAGGAGCAGGCGAAGAAGGAAGGCCGCAAGGTCGAAACCGCCAAGTTCCCATGGGCAGCTTCCGGCCGCGCCATCGCCAACGGTGCCGACTACGGCTTCACCAAGCTGATCTTCGACGCCGAGACGCACCGCGTGATCGGCGGCGCCATCGTCGGGCCGTCTGCCGGCGACATGATCGGCGAAGTCTGCCTGGCCATCGAGATGGGCGCCGACGCGGTCGACATCGGCAAGACCATCCACCCGCACCCGACGCTGGGCGAGACGGTGGGCATGGCGGCGGAAGCGGCACACGGCAGTTGTACGGACGTACCGCCGGCGCGGAAGAAGTAAGCCGCACTACCGCCACAAGGAAGGGCGACGGACATTCCGTCGCCCTTCGTCTTTTTGGTGAGCCCCCCCACTGTAAGGATGAAGTTCGCTCACCGACCAATGCCTGAGGCTGCGGAAACCCCGCGCTCACTGGCGTCCGAACGGACGTCCGTCCATGACCGCAAGGAGGCGACACATGAACATCATTGGTGTTTCGTACGGTCCACCGCTACAAACAGTGAGCGGTGGGCAGGAAAGAATTGTGACAACGACACTTGCACCGGCGCCCGTACGCGAGACTTCGACTCGCGTCGAAATCAGCGACTCTGGCCTGAGCGCCACGCCGCCAATCGCCGGAGATAACGGCCTGAGGTATCCCGGGTTCGCCAAGGTCGGCATTGCCGCCTATAGCGCCATCGCCAACTGACAAGGCTGACGCTCCTGGGTCCAGGGCGTGGCCGGTTCTTGTCGCATTGTCCGTAGGACTGCAGCCGGCGGCACGCACGCCGGCTGCCTTCCGGCAGTACCGGCAATACGGGTCAGTTTCATTTTCGTTCACCTCCCCGCAACAACACGAGCAGGCCACGACTCCCGATACTAGCGGCGCCCTGTCACCCGCAACATGTCGAGATAGAGCATCTCTACGCGTTCTCTTGCCCACGGCGTCCGGCGGAGAAACTTCAGACTCGACGCGATGCTCGGGTCGTGGTTGAAGCAGCGGATATCGATCCGGTCACCCAAACCCTGCCAGCCATAGAAATCGACCAGTTCGTTCAACAGCTTTTCCAGCGTCACCCCATGCAGGGGATTGTTTTTCTGTGTATCGGTCATCACGCCATTATCGTCGAGGCGGGGCCATGAGGGCAGCTTCAACAGCCGTTCACGCCCCGCCCCCGAAACTTGCCTCGCCCCGAACTTCCCGGTAGCGTCTTGGCTTCCCCAAGGTCTTGAACACAACGGAGCCTCCGATGCTGCAACCGAAGAGAATCGCCCTGGCCGGACTGCTTGCCCTGAGCAGCCTCACCCTCCACGCCGCAGCCCCCGAAAAAACCGCCTCCGGCCTGATCTACGAATCGCTCAAGGACGGTACCGGCCCGCAGGCAGCCCCGACAGCCACCGTGCAGGTGCATTACCGGGGCACACTCGCCGATGGCACCGAGTTCGACAGCTCGTACAAGCGTGGCCAGCCGGCTGCGTTCCCGCTCAACCGGGTGATCCCGTGCTGGACGGAAGGCGTGTCGAAGATGAAGGAAGGCGGCAAGGCGAAACTGATCTGTCCGCCTGAGATCGCCTATGGTGCGCGCGGTGCGGGTTCAGCCGTACCGCCGAATGCGACGCTGACCTTCGAGGTCGAGCTGATCAAGGTCATCCGCTGACGCAGAATGCCGATGCAGATCGCAGACCCGACGCAGGGCAGGCACACCCCACCGCTCAACGAAGTGCGGCTGATGCTCGACACGCTGCCCTTCGATGGCGCACGCGTGCTCGAACTCGGCTGTGGCCGGGCCGAGAAGACCCGTACGCTGGCAGAGACCGGGCGGCCGCAGGAAATCGTCGCGCTCGAGGTCGACCGGATCCAGCACGCGAAGAACCTTCAGATCACCGACCTGCCCACCGTGCGCTTCGCGCATGGCGGCGCCGAGGCAATTCCGGCGCCGGACGCATCGTTCGACATCGTGATCATGTTCAAGTCGCTGCATCACGTACCGGTCGAGCACATGGATACGGCGCTCATCGAGGTCGCCCGCGTACTGAAACCGGGCGGGCTGGCGTGGATTTCGGAACCGGTCTTCGCCGGCGATCTGAACGAGATCATGCGCCTCTTCCACGACGAGAAGACGGTGCGCGAGGCTGCCTTCTCGGCACTCTGCCGGGCAGTCGAACGGGGTCCGCTGTTATTGAAGGAGGAGCGCTTCTTCACCACGCGCAGCCAGTTCGACGATTTCGCGCAGTTCGACGCGCGCATGATCCGGGTGACGCACAGCAATCACGCGCTTTCACCTGCGCTCTACACAGAAGTGCGCGAGAAATTCGAGGCACACCTGACCCCGCAGGGCGTGACCTTCATCAACCCGCAGCGCGTCGACCTGCTGCAGAAACCCGCCTGACGGAAGCGCCTCAGCGCACGTAGCCCCAGCCCTTGAGTCGCGAGTAGGCATACTGCGCCGCGTCGCCCTGCTGGCTCTGTCGCAGGTAGGCGTTGTAGTGCTGTGCGGCCGCGCGGCGATTGCCGGTACCTTCGTACGACACCCCCTTGAGGAAGGCGATGCCAGGATCGCCGGGCAGCACGCGATCGTATTCGTCGAGGCGCTGCAGGGCCATGCCGGGGTCGCGCAGCTCGAGCGCCAGCACACCGGCAACCTTGTGCGCCTGCGCCTCCTGCGGATAGAGCTTGCGTGCACTGTCGGCGTAATCGAGCGCCTGCCGGCTGCGCCCCGTGGCCTGCAGGCACTGCGCCATGCGCACGTTGGCAGCGTAGTCCTGCGGCGTGCGCTTCACGGCGGCATCGAACTTCGTCTCGGCGTTGCGGTAATCCTTTTTCGCCATCGCCGTCTCACCGTGCTTGAGGTCGTCGATGGTCGGCTTGATCTGGCGCAGGCTGGCGGTGTTATCCATGAAGCGCTCGCGCTGCGGATTGCGCCCCTTCGTATTCGCGTAGCGCGTCTCCGCCATCTGCTGCGCGGTATCGCGCCGCTCGCGGCTCATCGGGTGTGTCGAGAACATCGTCTGCACGATGCCCGGTGACTCCTTTTCCTGATCGACGAGCAGCTGCTGCAGGCGGACCATGCCGGCCGCCGGGTAGCCGCCGCGCACCATGTATTCCTGGCCCAGCGCGTCGGCCTCGCGCTCATCGTCGCGCGAGTAGCCGGAGAGCAGCGCACTGGCGCCAAGCTGGCTGCCCATGGCGATGACGGAGCCCCAGCTCGAATCGCGGACGGCGACGTTGAGCCCGACCACAGCCGCCTGCGCCAGCATCGAGCGGCCCTGCTGCTGGGCAACGTGACGGGCATTGACGTGGCCGAGTTCGTGGCCGAGCAGCGCCGCCAGTTCCGATTCATCGTCCAGTTCGACCATGATGCCGCGGGTAACCCCCATGGCGCCGCCGGGAAAGGTGTAGGCGTTCACGTAGTTGGCGTTGAGCGCACGGTACGAATAAGGCATGTTCGGCCGGTGCACGGAGTCGTCGAGACGGCCGCCGACTTCCGAGACATAGCGGTTGAGCGCCGGATCCTGCACGGCACCAAGGTCACGCGAGAACTGATGCGGCGAGACGCGGGCATCGACCGCCTTCTCGTCGGCCTCGCTCATGCCGACGAGGATCGAATCGCCGGACACCGGCGAGGTAGCACAGGCGGAGAGCGTCGAGGCGCAACCGGCGCCGATCAGCCAGAGTGCCTGGCGACGGGTGAGGCGGTTGCGTTCGAGGTTACGGGCAAGCTGTTCGAAGAGAGGCATCGCGGTCCGGAATGTCGTCGATCGAGTCCGGAAATGTTACCGCAGGCGCGTCTCTTATTCGATTCCGGCGCTCCAGGCATGATGATTGTCGCCCCATGTCGCTCGGGCGATGGCGACAATCAGAGGAACTCGGGGGTGATCGCCGTCCGCAGCACCGTCTGCTGCTCCCCTGCCCGCACGCGATTGGTGAACCACCACAACGCGCCTTTCTTGATCGTGCACGGCGCTTCCTGCCCCGAGAGCAGCAGCGAGGCCAGATTGCCGAGACCGGGCTGATGCCCGATCAGCATCACGGCACCGTGGGCAGTCGGCCAGCCGGAAGCTGCGACGAGATCCGGAACGCTGGCATCGGGGCCGATCTTGCGGCTGGTTTCATAGGGCAGCGCCAGCGCTTCCGCGGTCTGCTGCGTGCGCACGGTCGGGCTGGCGATGATGTGCAGCTTCTTCGGCATGTGGGCATGCAGCCAGCGCGCCACCTGCCGTGCCTGTTTCTCGCCTCGGGCCGTCAGCGCCCGTTCGAAATCGACGAGGCCATCCTCGGCTTCGGCATGCCGCCACAGCAGCAGATCCATCGTGATATCTCCAGCGAAAGCCGACATGCTAGCCCCCTCGCGTTACAGGCAGATTGCAATGGGAGCAAGTATAGCGGCGAGGATCAGATGCCGCCGATCGCCAGACGCTCCAGGCTGGCGGCGCGGTGCGTGCGCCGCAGTTCGCGGTAGAGCGATGCGAGGCGTTCCGCCATCGCCGCATCCGACCACTCGCGGGCAAATTCGCGCGCCTCGCGCTGCAGATGCCCCCAGACGGGCCGGTGGGCCAGGAAGTGGGCGAGTGTCTGGCCGAACGCGACGACATCGTCCGACGGCACGAGGCAGCCCTTTCCTGCGCCGAGGATGTCCGTCGTACCCATCGCGCAAAGTGCGATCACCGGCACACCGGCGGCCATCGCCTCGAGCAGGACCAGTCCCTGCGTCTCCGTCCGCGAAGCGAAGACAAAGACGTCGGCAGCGGCATAGCAGTCCGGCAACTCCCTGTGTCGGTCAAGGTAGCCGAGGAAGCGGACGCTGCCGGCGAGCCCTGCCAACTCGACCTGTGCGCGCAGCGCTGGCAGGGCCGGGCCCTCCCCGGTCACCAGCAGCAGCACATCGGGGTCCGAACGGAGCGCGACCTGCAGCGCGCGGATCAGGAAATCGATGTTCTTTTCGTGGGCGACACGCCCCACGTAGAGCGCCACAGGGCGCCCGGGGCGAATGCCATGGCGCGCCCGGAACGCCTCGCCGTCGCCGATACCGAAACGTGCCAGCGGAATGCCCGTCGGCAGCACGTGCATCGGGGCAACGACACCGTACTCCGACAGCCGGTCGCGCATCGCCGTCGAGGGCACGACGATACCGTCGAGCGCATTGCATTGGCGGCGAGAGAGCTGGCGCGCTGCCGCCCGCAACAGCGTGGCGGGCAGCAGCGGTGCGTAGTGATGCAGGTATTCCTCGAACAGCGTGTGGTAGGTGGCGAGCACCGGCAATTCGGCGTGGCGGGCCGCGGCAAGACCGGCGTAGTGCGCGACGAAGGGCGTCTGGATGTGGATCAGGTCGCAGCCGGCGGCGGCTTCCGCAACCGCCCGATGCATCGCCCGCCAGCGTACGAAGCGATCTTCGGCATCACCAGGCACGGGGCGCCCCGGCACGCGCGTGACGCCGGCGACCTGGGCTTCTCCACCATATGCAGGCACCACCAGGCGGACATCGACGCCCTCCTCGGCCAAGCAGCCACGGAAGGTCTCGATCGACGTCGACACGCCGTTGATGCGGGGAAAGTAGACATCGGACACCATCAGGACGCGCATGCTTCCTCCTTTCGTTCTGGATGTTCGTTGAGCGCGGCGGGGGCCGCCCAGTGCACGACTTCGAGGCGCCCGTCCAGGTGCTCGACGATGCCGGTACAGGAATCGACCCAGTCGCCGCAGTTGGCATAGACCAGACCGCTCACCTCGCGCAGCGCGGCGCAGTGGATGTGGCCGCAGATGACGCCATCGAGCCCGCGCTGACGGGCCGCGTGGATAACCGACTCCTCGAAGTCGAGCACGAACTGCAGCGCCTTCTTGACCTTGCGTTTCGCGTAGCCGGCGAGCGACCAGTAGCCGGCGATGCCGAGACGCCTACGCACCCAGGAAATGAGCGTGTTGCAGCGGACCAGCCAGTCGTAGGCGACATCGCCAAGCAGCGCCACCCAGCGGTGATGGCGGGTCACCTGGTCGAACTCGTCGCCGTGGATGAGCAGGAAGCAGCGGCCGTCGGCGAGTTCGTGCATGTGCTCGCCGGCCAGTTCGATGTCGCCGAAAGCCGCATCCAGGTAGCCGCGCAGCGCTTCGTCGTGGTTACCGGGGATCAGCATCACGCGCTCGCCGTGACGGGCGCGACGCAGCAGCTTCTGGACGACGGTGTTCTGCGCCGGCGTCCAGTGGATGCTGCGGCTCATCGCCCAGAAGTCGACGATGTCGCCGATCAGGAAGACGTTTTCAGCAGGGTATTCGCGGAGGAATTCAAGAAGACGTTCCGCCTGGCACGCGCGGGTGCCGAGGTGGATGTCCGAGAGGAAGAGGGAACGGACCTGAGGCATGACGGAGATGCTCCGTCATGCACATCACAGGCAAATGAAGCCTTTGTTGCAGCGCCGTGTCAGAGGATTGGCACACCCTGCTTCTCGCCACGCTCATAGACCACGTTGGCGCGCCCGACGATGAGCGGGTCGAGGTTGCCGATGCGCTGCACATCCTTGTTGGCATAGGGCAGCTTGTGCAGGATGTAGCGCAGTGCATTGAGGCGCGCGCGCTTCTTGCAGTCCGACTTGATCACCGTCCACGGTGCATCAGCGGTGTCGGTGTGGAAGAACATCGCCTCCTTCGCCCGTGTGTAGTCTTCCCACTTGTCGAGCGAGGCCATGTCGATCGGCGACAGCTTCCACTGCTTGAGCGGGTGCACCTTGCGCTCCTTGAAGCGGCGGCGCTGCTCCTCGCGGCTGACCGAGAACCAGAACTTGATCAGGTGCACGCCCTGCCGCGCCAGCATGCGCTCGAACTCCGGTACCTGGCGCATGAACTCGGTGTATTCGTAGTCGGTGCAGAAGCCCATGACGCGCTCGACGCCGGCACGGTTGTACCAGGAACGGTCGAGCAGCACGATCTCGCCGTTGGTCGGCAGGTGCTGGACATAGCGCTGGAAGTACCACTGACCGCGCTCGACCTCGGTCGGCTTCTCCAGCGCGACAACGCGGGCACCCCGCGGATTGAGGTGCTCCATGAAACGCTTGATGGTGCCGCCCTTGCCGGCCGCATCACGACCCTCGAAGAGGATCACCACCTTCTGGCCGGTTTCCTTTACCCAGGCCTGTAGCTTGAGCAATTCAACCTGCAGGCGGTATTTCTGCCGCTCGTAGGTGCGACGCTGCATCAGGTTGCGATAGGGATAGCCGCCGTCGCGCCAGTCGGGATTGAGCTCGTCGTCCGGATTGATATCGGTATCCGCACGCACGCGCTGCTCGCGCATCAGCGCCTTGAGCAGTGCCGAAGCTTCGCCCAGCGGCGCGCCCGAGATGAGATCGCGCATCGCGGCGAGGCGCGCTTCCTGCGCGGCGTCCACGGCTTCTGTAACGGCGAAATTCTCGATGCCGGGCTCGCCGGCGGTCGTCGGGCCGGTGTCCCCGCGCGCGGCGACACGCGTCTTGCGCACTGCCGGCAGCGTCCGCACCGGCTTCGCTGCGGCCGGTTTGGCAGCAGCTGGTTTGGTAGCGGCCGGCCGGGCAGAGGCCGGCTTTGCGGCAGCCGGCATCCGGGTGACTGCCTTCGTCTTTCCGGTAACGGCGGGTCGCTGCACTTTTACGGTTGCGGTCGTCTTCGCTCTTGCCATCGTTCTTCTCCCTTTCAGTCGATACCTGCCGGCGCGATGCTCACGCCGGCGTTCTTGAAATCCGGTTCCGCCCCGCGCGCTTGGCGGCATAGAGCGCATGGTCGGCGGCGCCGACCAGACCCTCGGCGCTCTCGCGCACGTCCGGCATCATCGTCGCGACGCCGATGCTGACCGTGACGATCGGCGCCGCCGTCGCCCGTCGGTGGGTGATGCCAAGATCGCGCACGCCCTGCGCGATGGCTTCCGCAACCCGCATGGCGCCCTCGGCATCGGTATGCGCGAGGATGACGGCGAACTCCTCGCCACCGTAGCGCGCCGCCGTATCGGTCGAGCGCTTCATCGCGGCGTTGCAGACCGCTGCGATGCGGATCAGCACGTCGTCGCCGGCCTGATGCCCGTATTCGTCGTTGTAGGCCTTGAAATCATCGACATCGAGCATCAGCAGCGACATCGGAATATGTTCGCGCAGGCAGCGCCGCCATTCCTGCTGCAGGACGACATCGAAGCGGCGACGGTTGGCGATATGGGTGAGGCCGTCGAGCGTGGCGATCCGCTCAAGTTCGTCGTTGGCCAGTTCCAGGGCGCGGGTTCGTTCTGAAACGCGCGATTCAAGGCTGGAGAAGGCTTCCCGCAGGCCGGCTGCCATCCTGTTGAAGCTGTGCTGGAGTTGCGCATACTCGCGGATCGCGCTGCTGCTTTCGACATCGCCGACCCATTCCCCGCCGGCAATGCGTTCGGCGCGCCGGTTGATCTCATTCAGCGGGCGCGCCAGCCAGCCGGACAGGATGACCCCGAACAGTGCGCCGAGCGCAGCGACGCCGAGAGACAGCCAGGCGACGAGCTTGAGGTTGGCGTGGAAGGTAGTGGCGAAATCGCGCTCGGGCAGCAGCACGCCGACGAGGAGACTGAGCCCGTTGTTGTCGCGATAGTGGCGGACGTCGAGCAGCACGCGCTCGCCACCGACATCGAGGAAGCGTTGCCCGCTCGGCTGATCGTTCGTGCGCAGCCATTCTCCCGCAGCCCGGATGCGCGGGTCGCCATAGTCGGCGATGCCGAGGCGAACCACATTCTCACCTTCCAGCCGGAAGACCGGCTCGGGCTGCGAGGTGGCGATCAGATTGCCGTCGGGCTCAGCGACGAAGGCGACCGCGCTGCGTCCGATCGACTGCGCCCGCAGGTAACGACCGATCTGCACCAGGGCGACATCGCCCGTGACCACGCCGATGGCGCGCCCCTGCGCATCCGAAACCGGCAGCGAAACGCCGATGCCGAGACTGTCGTAGGGCTTGTACTTGTAGACCGGGTACCAGCTGACCCGCCCCGCTTCCTGGGCGCGGGTGAACCAGACCCGGGTACGGGCATCGAAATCGGGGCCGCGGTTGATGCGGATGCCGCGCGCGTTGTCGTCGTCGACGCGGAAGGTGTCGATCGTCATCCCCTCGGTCTTCAGCGAAGTCATCACGCGGACCTCGTTGGTATCGAGCAGGCGGGTGGCTCCGACATACTGGCCATCGGCAAGCCCGATGGAAACGAAGGTCAGGTAAGGAAGATGCCGGATCTGGCCGACGAACTGGCGTTGCAGGTCATCCGGACGGGCGGGGTTCAGGCGCCCGGAGCGGAGCGCCTCGGCATTGCTCTGGGCGACATGCGTCGCCGCGGAGAAGAAACGATCGAGGTGCGCCGCGATGCGGACGCCCACCTCTGCCGCCATCTGCCGCTGGAACTGCTCGAGCGACTCCTGTCCCGAACGGTAGCCGGCCCAACCGATGAGGGCCGCCGCAGCGAGAAAAAGCAGCAGGAAAGGCAGAACGAGAAAGTTGCGCAGTGAGAAGCGCATTGACAACAACCCCGGGCGGAATCGAACACTTCCATCGTACCGCTAACCCGGGGCCTTGTGATAGCCGTGGAGCGCCCTGCTGGCGGGGATTCCGCCACAATCAGGTCACAATCGGGTCAGGCGCCGGCGAGGCGCCCGGGAGGAAAAATGGCGCTGAAGCGACTGCCCTGCCCCGGCTTGCTGGCGATATCGAGCGTCGCCTGATGCCGGGAGAGCGCGTGCTTGACGATGGCGAGGCCGAGTCCGGTGCCGCCCGATTCGCGCGAGCGACCGGTATCGGCACGATAGAAGCGCTCGGTTAGGCGCGGGATATGCTCGGGCGCGATGCCGATGCCGTTGTCGCTGACGGCGAACTCGGCGCTGCTGACGCAGCGTTTCCAGCTGATCGCGATCGTGCCGCCGGCCGGCGTGTAGCGGACGGCATTCGAGATCAGGTTGCCGAAGGCGCTCGCCAGCTCGGATTCATTACCCAGCAGGTCGATCGCCTCGACCTCGAGCGTGATCGAATGACTTCCGGCCGAGAGCGCCTCGGCGTCACTCCGGAGCTTGGCCAGCAGCGTCGCCATGGGAACGCGGTCGCTGCCGGGCTTGGGCGAGGATTCGAGCGAGGAGAGCGTGAGCAGATCCTGAACGATGCGCAGCATGCGGTCGGACTGGTCGGCCATGAGGCCCAGGTAGCGGTCATGCTCCTCGGGCGGCAGATCGAGCTCGCGCACCGTTTCGAGAAAGCCGCCGAGGATGGTCAGCGGCGTGCGCAGCTCGTGCGACACGTTGGCGACGAAATCGCGGCGCATGCGGTCGAGCTGTTCGCTCTGCGTGACGTCGCGCACCTGCATCAGGCGGTAGCCGCCGGCGTAGGGCAGCAGATGGATGGAAAGGAAGAGCTCCGGGTTGCGCGGCGCATTCAGGCGTAGCGGCAGGCGGAAATTGCCACCGGTAAGATAGGCGACGAAGCCCGGCTCGCGCACCAGGTTGGCGATCGGCTGGCCGCGGTCGGAGCGGATGTCGAGGCCGAGTTGGCGCTCGGCGACCTTGTTGCACCAGCTGATGCGGTTGTCGCTGTCGAGCGTGACGATGCCGTCGACGATGGCCTGGCCCGCCGCCTCGACCATCATCAGATCGTTGTCGCGGCGCGCGATGGCCTGGCGCAATTCCTTTTCGTGGCGATAGAGGCGCGAAAAGACCTCGTCCCAGGCGCCGGAGCCTTCGAGATCCGCCGTCGGCTGCGGATTGTGCGACCAGCGTTCGAGACGCAGGAAGTAGCGCAGGGCATTCAGCAGCTGCAGGAACAGGAAAAGGGCCAGCAGGCCCCAGCCCCAGGCGGGGCCGACGAGGAAGCCGAGGACCAGTGCCGGAATGGCACCGACGACGGAGAGTGCCAGGGTCTGGATCAGCGCCGGCGGCATGCCGTGCCTTCCCGACAGTCGTTGGCGGAAGCGGGAATCGTATCGGGCATGCCCCGAGCGGACGTCCGCACAAGACACATCGTGCTTCGCTCAGGCGCACCCCAGGAGTACTTCCTCGCAAAGCCCATGGTGCCTTGCTCAGGCGCGAAAGCGGTAGCCCGCACCGCGCACCGTTTCGATGCGGCTGTCTTCCCCGGTCGGTTCGAGTGCGGCGCGCAGGCGGCGGATATGCACATCCACGGTCCGCTCTTCGATGAATACATGGTCACCCCAGACCTCGTCGAGCAGTTGTGCCCGCGAGTATACCCGCTCGGTATGGCTCATGAAGAAGAGCAGCAGGCGGAACTCGGTCGGGCCCAGCTCGACCGGCAGGCCGCCGGCCATGACGCGGTGCGTCGCCGGATTCAGCGACAGCGAGCCGATCTCGACCACCTCGCCGGCCAGGTGCGGCATGCGGCGACGGAGGACGGCGCGCACGCGGGCAACCAGTTCCTTCGGCGAGAACGGCTTGGTGATGTAGTCGTCGGCGCCGGCCTCCAGCCCGAGGACCTTGTCTTCCTCGTGCACGCGCGCCGTCAGCATGATGATCGGCAGTTCGCGCGTGCGTTCGTCGCTGCGCAGGCGCTTGGCCAGCGAGACGCCGGACTGGCCGGGCAGCATCCAGTCGAGGATCAGCAGGTCCGGCAGTGCGGCGCGGATCGCCGCATCGGCATCCTCCGCACTCCCCGCACGCACGACGAGGAAGCCGTTGTGCTTGAGATTTACGGCGAGCAGTTCCTGGATCGCCGGTTCGTCCTCGACCACCAGAATGGTTGGCGCCACGCTCAGCCCTCCTTCGAATGACGCACGTCGCGCCCCTCGGCAATGTGGATGATGTGCTCGGCGATGTTCTTGGCGTGGTCACCGATGCGCTCGATCGAGCGGCAGATCCAGACGATGTCGATGGCCGTCGTGATCGTGCGCGGGTCTTCCATCATGTAGGTGATCAGCTGCCGGACCAATGCCTTGAATTCGGTATCGACCTTCGCATCGGCGTGGATGACTTCGTTGGCCAGCGCAACGTCGAGCCTGGCAAAAGCGTCAAGCGAACGGCGCAGCATCGAAATCGCCTCATCTGCCACATGACGAACCTCGGTTGCACGCGGCAGCGTCAACTGGCCGTGCTCATGCACGCGACGGGCGCCCTTGGCGATCTTCTTCGCCTCGTCGCCGATGCGCTCGAGGTCGGTGACGATCTTGGAAACCCCCATCACCAGGCGCAGATCGGAGGCCGTTGGCTGGCGCTTGGCGACGACGTGGATGGTGTGGTCGTCGATCAGTTTCTCGAATTCATTGACGCGATGATCGTTCTCGACGACATCCTTGACGACGGCGGTCTCGCCCGTTGCGTAGGCATCGACCGCGCTGCGGATCTGCGACTCGACCAGACCGCCCATCTCGAGCACATGCGTGCGCAGGTCGGCCAGGTCTTCGTCGAACTGTTTGGAGAGATGTACGCTTTCGTTCATGTTGGCTCCCATTATCCCATCCGGCCGGTGATGTAGTCTTCGGTGCGCTTGTCCTGCGGCTTGATGAAGATGTCGTCGGTCTTGCCGAACTCGATCATCTCGCCGAGATACATGTACGCGGTGTAATCCGAGACACGCGCGGCCTGCTGCATGTTGTGCGTCACGATCAGGATGGTGACGCGCTGCTTCAGTTCATGCACCAGCTCCTCGATGGCGCCGGTGGCGATCGGATCGAGCGCCGAGGTCGGCTCGTCGAAGAGCAGCAGCTCGGGGTCGGTCGCCAGGGCGCGGGCGATGCAGAGTCGCTGCTGCTGGCCGCCGGACAGGTTGGGCGCCAGATCCTGCAGACGGTCCTTGACCTCCTCCCAGATCGCCGCGCCTTTCAGCGCATGCTCGACCTTGTCATCGAGCACGCGGCGGTTCTTTTCGCCGCGTACGCGCAGGCCGTAGGCAACGTTCTCGTAGATCGTCTTCGGAAAGGGATTCGGCTTCTGGAAAACCATGCCGACGCGCATGCGCACCTCGATCGGGTCGACCTCCGGCGAGAGCAGGTTGGCGTTGTCCGGGAAGAAGCGGATCTCGCCCTCGTAGCGGTTGCCGGCATAGAGGTCGTGCATGCGGTTGAAGCTGCGCAGGTAGGTCGACTTGCCACAGCCCGAGGGGCCGATCAGCGCCGTCACCTTCTTGTCGTAGATTGGCATGTTGATGTTCTTCAGGGCCTGTACGTCACCGTAGAAGAAGTTGAAGTTGCGGGCCTGGGCCTTGAGTGCCGGGGTCGGGGCGGATGCGGTCTGCATGACATGCTCCATTTCGAGTTCGTTGTTTACCACTTGATGTTCTTCCGCAGGCGATAGCGCAGCCAGATGGCGATGCCGTTCATCGTCAGCACCATGGCCATCAGCACGAAGCCGGCAGCGGCAGCGTTCACCTCGAAGGCGGGATCCGGGCGCGAAGTCCAGTTGAAGATCTGGATCGGCATCACGGTGAAGGGCGACATCACCCAGTCGAAGAGACCGGCCGTCGTGCCGTCCGGCTGTGCCGAGAACGGCACCGGCGGCAGGAAGGCGATGAAGGTCAGCGCGCCGATGGTAATGATCGGCGCCGTCTCGCCGATGGCACGGGCAAGACCGATGATGACGCCGGTCAGGATGCCGGGCATGGCGTAGGGGACTACGTGATAGCGGCAGGTCTGCCAGCGCGTGGCACCCATTGCCATCGAGCCTTCGCGGATCATTGCCGGGATGGCCCGGATCGCCTCGCGGGTGGCGACGATGACGATCGGCAGGATGAGCAGCGCCAAGGTCAGGCCGGCCGACAGGATGCTCTGCCCGAAGCCGAAGGTATAGACAAAGATGCCGAGCGCCAGCAGGCCATAGACGATCGAGGGCACGGCGGCCAGATTGGTGATGTTGATCTCGATGATCTCGGTGATCCAGTTGCGCTTCGCGTACTCCTCGAGATAGAGGCCGGCGGCGACGCCGAGCGGCACCGCCGTCAGCGCCGTGACCAGCATCACCAGCAGCGAGCCGACCCAGGCCGAGAGGATGCCGGCCTGCGTGGCACGACGCGAGGCGAAGTTGAGGAAAAAGTCGATGCTGAAGCGGTCGGCACCCTTGATCACCATGTCGGCGACGAGCGCGAAGATGACCAGCAGGCCGATGCCGAGGCAGAGGATGCCAAGCGCCGAGAAGAGCGTGTCCTTCAGCTTGCCACGCGCGATCAGCGCGCGGATCTGTTGTGCGTCGAGGGTCTGTTGCATGTCAGTAGTTCTCACGGAACTTGCGGCGCAGCCACTGGCCGAGGATGTTGAACATGAGGGTGATGAGCAGCAGCGTCAGGCCGGCGGCGAAGATCGTCTGGTAGCCGATCGAGCCGTGCGGCAGATCGCCGAGCGCCACCTGAACGATGTAGGAAGTGATCGTCGCGGCGGGCTCCATCGGGTTCCAGGTCAGGTTGGGCTGCATGCCGGCGGCCACGGCCAGGATCATCGTTTCGCCGACGGCGCGCGAGATGCCGAGGATGTAGGAGGCCGCCAGCCCGGAGAAGGCGGCCGGTACGACCACGTGCAGCGCCGTGTGCAGGCGCGTTGCGCCCATCGCGTAGGAACCTTCGCGCAGGCTCATCGGCACGGCACGCATGGCGTCCTCGGACAGCGAGGCCACGTAGGGCACGATCATGACGCCCATGACGAGGCCGGCGGACAGCAGCGAGAAACCGGGCAGTTCCGGAATCAGCCGTTGCAGCAGCGGCGTCACGATGAGCAGTGCGAAGTAGCCGAAGACGATGGTCGGGATGCCGCCGAGCAGCTCGAGGATCGGCTTGGCGACCTCTCGCACGCGGCTATTGGCGAATTCGGAAAGATAGATCGCGATCACGGTGCCCATCGGGATCGCCACGGCCAGCGCGACGGCCGACGAGACGAGGGTGCCCGAGATGAGGACCATGATGCCGAAATGGGCATCGTCGAAAAGCGGGGTCCACTGCGTATCGGTCAGGAAGTCGACGATGCTGACATTCTGGAAGAAATGGATCGACTCCGAGACGAGCACGTAGACGATGCCGATCGTGGTCAGCACCGATACGGCAGCCGCACAGAAGAGCAGGCCTTCGATGATGCGCTCGCTCAGGTTGCGCATCGCATTCTTCGCAAGGCGGTCGCTGACGACAGGGGTTTCGGTCATGGTGGCGGTATGCATGGCAGGAAATGGTTGGTCCCGCCGGCGGCCCGCAGGGCCGTCGGCGGGATGATGCTTACATCTTCGCTTCGCGCTTCATCAGTTCTTCGATGGTGATGCCGACCTCGTTCTTGCCACCGAAGACGGTGCCCAGCTTCTTCTTGGCGACATGGTCGAGGTTGCCGGTGTAGGCGGCAGCCGGCAACGGCACGTACTTCACTTCCTTGGTCAGCTTGGCGCCGTTCTTCATGTAGAAGTCGATGAATTCCTTCACTTCCGGCTTGTCCAGCGACCTGGCCTTCACATAGACGAAGATCGGACGCGACAGCGGCTGGTAGCTGCCGTTCTCGACATTGACAGCGGAGGGCTCGACCGCCTTGCCGGTCTTCGGCGAGACGATCGGCAGCGCCTTGAGCTTGCCGGTGTTCTCGGCGTAGTAGGCGTAGCCGAAGTAGCCGATGGCATTGACGTCACGCGAGACGCCCTGGACCAGTACGTTGTCGTCTTCCGAGGCAGTGTAGTCGCCGCGCGAGGACTTGGCCTTGCCGACGACGGCTTCGGTGAAGTACTCGAAGGTGCCGGAGTCGGCGCCAGCGCCGAAGAGCTTGACCGGCGCATCGGGCCAGGCCGGGTTGATCTGGTTCCACCTGGTGATCTGGCCCTGTGCGGCCGGCTCCCACAGCTTCTTCAGTTCCTCGACGGTGGCCTGCTTGAGGAAGGCATTCTTCGGATTGACGACGACGGTCAGCGCGTCGAAGGCGACCGGCATTTCGATGTACTCGACGCCGGCGGCCTTGCAGTCTTCCATTTCCTTGGCGGTGATCGGGCGCGAGGCGTTCGAGAGGT
>WBZP01001088.1_pt1 | contig 34705 bp, 25 predicted proteins | sample 5204301 | NCBI WGS metagenome assembly WBZP01 (sample SAMN12412401, study PRJNA552823) | activated sludge metagenome | isolation source: activated sludge from nitrification reactor of wastewater treatment plant... | place: USA: Pennsylvania | collected 2017 | reverse complement strand
GCTGGCATCCGCCGCCAATATCGGCCTGATGCTGTTCAACAGCGCCGGGACCAAATTGCTTGCGTTGGAATTGCAGGCTTCCGAGAGCGATTCGCGAAACAAGACAATATCATCTCCCCGCATCGTCACCTTGAATCGCAAGGCGGCAACAATCAACAACACCCAGCAAGTGACCATTCTTACCGGGGTAAATGCGACCACGGGTCTGCCGATCTACCAGACGTTTTCGGCGCCTCTCACGCTGGGGGTGACGCCGTCGGTCAACCCCGACAATCGCATCAGCCTCGAACTGAATATTGCCAAGAGCACGATCACGAATGCGACGACCGGCAGCCTGGATACCAACACCGTCACGACCAACGTGATCGTCGAGAATGGCGGTACGGTGGTCATCGGCGGATTTTCGCGGGAAAACGACAATCAGACACAGGAACGCGTCCCCTTCCTTGGTGACCTGCCGTACGTCGGCTTCCTGTTCAAGACGACATCCAAGGTCCAGTCCCGCAGCGAACTGCTCGTCTTCATCACGCCGCGCATCATCAGTGACTCGCTGACGCAACGATAAGCCCGGTTTCACCCGATCCAACAGGGGCTGGCACGCGCCGGCCCCGTCCTTTTGCGCTGCTACAATCCGCGGGTGAGCGCGACCAACAACATCTACCTGGTGGGCATGCCGGGCGCCGGCAAGACGACGGTCGGACGCCAGTTGGCCAGACGCTTGCAGCGGACGTTTATCGATGCCGATCATGAAATCGAGGCGCGCACCGGGGTCGGGATTCCGCTGATCTTCGACATCGAGGGCGAGCAGGGCTTTCGTGACCGCGAGACCAAAGTGATCGCCGAACTGGCCCATGAATCGGATCTGGTTGTCGCGACCGGTGGGGGTGCGGTACTCCGCGCGGAAAATCGTGCGGCGCTCAGACACGGGGGTACCGTGATCTACCTGCACGTGACCCCGCGCCTGCTCTTCGAGCGGACCCGTCTGGATCCCAACCGACCGCTCCTGCAGGTCGCTGACCCGATGAGCAAGATCGAGGAATTGTTCGTCCAGCGTGACCCCCTGTATCGCGAGGTTGCCGATATCGTCATTGACAGCCTCGGTGGCAGCATCGGCCATCTCGTGAAGCAGGTGGAATCGCGGCTGCTCAAGAAATGCGACGCCTGAACCTTGAGCTTGGCCCACGCAGCTACCCGATCCTGATCGACGGCGGCCTGGTTTCCCGCGCCGACCTGCTCCTCCCGTTTCTGCCGACGCCGCGGGTCGCGCTGGTCAGCAACACTACGGTGGCGCCGCTCTATCTCGATGTTTTCGCGAGGAGTCTGGAGCGGGCCGGCGTTGCGCTAACGCCGATCATTCTCGCCGATGGCGAGAGGCACAAAAACAGTGAATCGCTGAACCTGATCTATGATGCGTTGCTGGCGAATCGGTGCGATCGCGGTACCACCGTCATCGCGCTGGGCGGTGGGGTTATTGGCGACCTGGCGGGCTTTGCCGCCGCCACCTATCAGCGCGGCGTACCCTTTGTCCAGGTGCCCACCACGCTGCTGGCGCAGGTCGACTCTTCGGTTGGCGGCAAGACCGGCATCAATCATCCGCGCGGCAAGAACATGGTCGGCGCTTTTTGGCAGCCGAAGCTGGTGCTGGCCGATACCGATACGCTGATGACGCTGGCGGCACGCGAGCTTTCCGCGGGGATGGCGGAAGTCATCAAGTACGGTCTGATTCGCGACCTGCCTTTCCTGGATTGGCTGGAAGCCAAAATGGACCAGCTCATGGCGCGCGATGGCGATCTGCTCGCTTACGCCATCGAGCGTTCCTGCGCCAACAAGGCCGAAGTCGTGGCGGCTGATGAATTCGAGACAGCCCGGGAAGGCGGACGCGCCCTGCTCAATCTTGGTCATACCTTCGGCCATGCCATCGAAACCGGTCTGGGCTATGGCGAATGGCTGCACGGAGAAGCCGTGGCCGCCGGGACCATGATGGCCGTCGAACTCTCCCGCCGCCTCGGTTGGCTGTCCGCCACCGACGTGGCTCGCGTCGACGCGCTGCTGCGCCGCGCGGGTCTGCCGGTGACCGGGCCGCCTCTTGGCGCGGCGCGCTATCTCGAACTGATGGCTCACGACAAGAAGGTGGTGGCCGGGAGTCTGCGCCTGGTTCTGCTCGAGGCGCTGGGGCACGCGGTTGTCTGCGCCGACGCGCCGCGGGCGGAAATCGCCGCGGCGATCGAGTCCTGTTGCCGTGAGTGAATTGGCGTCTTACGCTGTCGACGACGCCAACAGTCGCGGCCGCGCCTTGGTTGAGCCGCGCCCCAAGGCGCGCAGCGAGTTTCAGCGCGATCGTGACCGCATCGTGCATTCCACCGCCTTTCGTCGCCTGGAATACAAGACGCAGGTCTTTGTAAACCATGAAGGCGACCTGTTTCGTACGCGCCTGACGCACAGTATCGAGGTGGCCCAGATCGCCCGCTCGATCGCGCGCGCCCTGCGTCTCAACGACGACCTGGCGGAAGCCATCGCGCTGGCGCATGACCTTGGCCACACCCCGTTTGGCCACGCCGGGCAGGACGCCTTGAACGAGTGCATGCGGGACCATGGCGGCTTTGAACACAACCTGCAAAGCCTGCGCATCGTCGATCGCCTCGAAGAGCGCTACGGAGCGTTTGACGGACTCAATCTGATGTTCGAGACTCGCGAGGGCATTCTCAAGCACTGTTCACCGGCGTGCGCACGCAATTTGGGCGAGCTCGGCCGCAGATTTCTTGATGGTCGCCGCCCCTCGCTGGAGGCGCAAATCTGCAACCTGGCCGATGAAATCGCCTATAACAATCATGACGTCGATGACGGTCTGCGCTCCGGGTTGCTGACGGTGGAACAACTCGAAAGCGTGAGCCTGTTCGCCCGCCACGCAGCGGCCGCGAAAGACGATTTCCCGCGCCTGTCGGAACGCCGACGGGTGCATGAAACGATTCGTCGGATGATCGATGCCCTGGTGACCGATTTGCTCGCCGAGTCGGCGCGCCGAATTGCCGCTGCCGCGCCGCGCACCCTGGACGATGTGCGTGCGGCTCCCGCGCTGATTGGCTTCACCGACGCCATGCGGGCCGAGAACGCGGCCCTCAAGGAATTTCTGCGTACCCATCTCTACCAGCACTATCAGGTGCTGCGCATGACCAGCAAGGCGCGCCGCATCATTCACGATTTGTTCCATGCTTTCGTCGCCGATCCGCGCCTGCTGCCGCCGCAGTATCAGCGGATGGCGGAGACCGAGAGCGGCACGCGCGCCACCGCGGACTACATCGCCGGCATGACTGATCGCTATTCGATAAAGGAACATCGCCGCCTATTCTCCGTCGGTGGGCCGTGAACCCTGCTTGTTGCGTTGCAACGTATTGAATTCGACGGTTTTTGGCGGTATATTTGCATCCTCGTCCGCCGTTAAGAGCGGATCCTTCAAGGCCGGGGAGCGGCATCGCCCCGGCTTTTTTCCGGCTGCATTTCCGAGGAAACATGAGATGGTCCTCCCCCGACGCCAGGGTCTTTACGACCCTGCAAACGAGCACGACGCCTGCGGCGTAGGCTTCGTTGCCCATATCAAGAACCACAAGAGCCACGCCATCATCGAGCAGGGCTTGTTGATCCTGCAGAACCTCGAGCACCGCGGCGCGACCGGCTACGATTCGCTGCTGGGTGACGGCGCGGGCATCCTGATCCAGATTCCCGACCAATTCTTCCGCGAGGAAATGGCCGGCCAGGGGGCCATACTGCCGCCCTCCGGCCATTACGGCGTTGGCATGGTATTCCTGCCGCGCGAGGACGCCAGCCGGCGTGCCTGCGAAGCCGTGATCGAGCGCGCGATTCGCTACGAAGGCCAGGTCCTGCTTGGCTGGCGTGACGTTCCGGTCAACAACGATGGCTTGGCCCAGGCGGCCAAGGACAACGAGCCCGTGGTACGCCAGGTGTTCATCGGCGCCGGCAGCGGCGTGGCCGACGTCGATGCGCTGGAAAGGAAGCTATACATTCTGCGCAAGGAGACGGGGCACACGATTCAGGCCCTGAAACTGCCCGACGGCAAGATGTTCTACGTGTCCTCGATGTCGGCGCGCACGGTGGTGTACAAGGGCATGCTGCTGGCGCGCCAGGTTGGCACCTACTATCGCGACCTGAAGGACCCTCGAGTGGTTTCGGCGCTGGCGCTGGCGCACCAGCGGTTCTCCACCAACACCTTTCCGACCTGGGGACTGGCCCATCCATTCCGCATGATCGCGCACAACGGCGAGATCAACGCGCTGCGTGGCAACGTCAACTGGATGCACGCCCGCGAGAGAAGCATTTCGTCGCGCGTGCTGGGCGAGGACGTGGACAAGATCTGGCCCCTGATCTACCAGGGCCAGTCGGATTCCGCCTCGTTCGACAATGTCCTGGAACTGCTGGTAATGGGCGGCTACAGCCTGGCCCATGCCATGATGTTGATGATCCCGGAAGCCTGGGTCGGCAACCCGCTGATGGACGAGGAAAGGCGCGCTTTCTACGAGTACCACATGGCGCTGATGGAACCCTGGGATGGTCCCGCCGCGGTGGCCTTCACCGATGGCCGCCAGATCGGCGCCACGCTCGACCGCAACGGCTTGCGCCCGGCGCGTTACCTGATCACCGACGACGATCTGGTCGTCATGGCCTCGGAAATCGGCGTGTTGCCGATCGAGGAAGAACGCATCGTCAAGAAGTGGCGCCTGCAGCCTGGCAAGATGTTCCTGATCGACCTCGAGCAGGGCCGCATCATCGACGATGCGGAACTCAAGCACACGATGGCCGCGGCCAAGCCCTATCGGCAGTGGATCCAGTCTTCACGCTACTACATCGACGACCTGCCCGAGGTCAAGTCGAAGGAAAAGCTCGGCGGGCCGCTGCTCAAGCTGCAACAGGCCTTCGGCTACACGCAGGAAGATTTCAAGTTCATCTTCGAACCGATGAGCAATCTGGCGGAGGAAGCCATCGGCGCGATGGGCAACGACAGCCCGCTGCCGGTGCTCTCGGACCGACCCAAGCCGCTGTTCAACTACTTCAAGCAGTTGTTCGCCCAGGTGACCAATCCGCCGATCGATCCGATCCGCGAGGAAATCGTCATGTCGCTGATTTCGCTGGTCAGTCCCAAGCCGAACCTGCTTGGGGTCGACGATACCGAGCCGACGCCGCGCCTCGAAGTGCATCAGCCGATACTTTCGGCGGTCGACATGGCCAAGCTGAAGAAGATCGATCATTTGACGCAGGGCACTTTCCGCCCCATCGTGGTTGATATCACGATGCCTGCGGCCGAGGGCACGGCCGGATTCTCCGGCGCCCTGAACGAGGTCTGCATCCGCGCCGAGCGGGCGGTTGGCACGGGCTACAACGTGGTCATTCTTTCCGATCGCGGCGTTAGTTCCGAGCGCGCGCCGCTGCCGGCCCTGCTCGCGTGCTCCGCCGTGCATCAACACCTGGTCGAAGTCGGCCTGCGTACAGCCTGCGGCATGGTGGTCGAAACCGGCGCGGCACGCGAGGTGCATCATTTCGCAATGCTGGCCGGATACGGCGCCGAGGCCATCCATCCCTGGCTGGCGCTGGAGAGCGTTGCCGCGCTGGCCGGCGCATCGCCCGGGCGGCTGCCGACCAAGCCGGAAGTTGCCGAAGCGCAGAAGCGCTATATCAAGGCGATCAACAAGGGCCTGACCAAGGTGATGTCCAAGATGGGCATCTCCACCTACCAATCCTACTGCGGCGCGCAGATCTTCGAGGCGGTGGGGCTGTCGTCCGATTTCGTCAACCGCTACTTTGCCGGTACGCCGACCAGGATCGAGGGCGTTGGGGCCAAGGAGGTCGCCGAGGAGGCGCTGCGGATGCATGCCGCCGCCTACAGCGACGATCCGGTACTCGCCACGATGCTCGACTGCGGCGGCGAATATGCGTTCAGGGTACGTGGCGAAGAGCACATGTGGACGCCGGATGCGATCGCCCGGCTACAGCATGCTTCGCGCTCGGGCAAGTACGAAACCTACAAGGAATACGCCAAGCTGATCAACGACCAGGGTCGGCGCCACATGACCCTGCGCGGCTTGTTCGAAATCAAGGCGGACGGCCCCGCACTGGCTCTCGACGAAGTCGAGCCGGCAAAGGACATCGTCAAGCGTTTTGCCACCGGCGCGATGTCGCTGGGCAGCATTTCCACAGAAGCGCACACCACTCTGGCGATCGCCATGAATCGCATCGGCGGCAAGTCGAACACCGGCGAAGGCGGCGAAGACCGCATGCGCTTCAAGCCGGTCGGGGCGGACAGCACGCTGGCCGGCGTGATCGGCAAGAGCCGCATCGCGCGCGACATTGCGCTCAAGGAGGGCGACAGCCTGCGCTCGGCGATCAAGCAGGTGGCATCGGGCCGCTTCGGCGTGACCGCGGAGTATCTGAGCAATGCCGACCAGTTGCAGATCAAGATGGCGCAGGGCGCCAAGCCCGGCGAAGGCGGGCAGCTGCCGGGCCACAAGGTGTCCGAATACATCGGTTTCCTGCGCCACTCGGTGCCTGGCGTGCAGTTGATCTCGCCGCCGCCGCACCACGACATCTACTCGATCGAGGATCTGGCGCAACTGATACACGACCTGAAGAACTCCAATCCGCAGGCCAGCGTTTCGGTCAAGCTGGTTTCGGAAATCGGCGTCGGCACCGTGGCCGCCGGCGTGGTCAAGGCCAAGGCTGATCATGTGGTGATCGCCGGTCATGATGGCGGCACCGGCGCATCGCCGATTTCCTCGATCAAGCATGCCGGCACGCCGTGGGAAATCGGGCTGGCCGAAACCCAGCAGACCTTGGTGCTGAACCGCCTGCGCGGCCGTGTTCGGGTCCAGGCCGACGGCCAGATGAAGACCGGCCGCGATGTGGTGATCGGCGCGCTGCTGGGTGCCGACGAGTTCGGTTTCGCCACCGCGCCGTTGGTCGCCGAAGGCTGCATCATGATGCGCAAGTGCCACCTCAACACGTGTCCGGTGGGTATCGCGACGCAGGATCCGGTATTGCGCGCGCGCTTTTCGGGGCAGCCGGAACATGTCGTCAACTTCTTTTTCTTTGTCGCCGAGGAAGTCCGCGAGCTGATGGCCGAGATCGGCATCCGCAAGTTCGACGACCTGATCGGGCGCAGCGACCTGCTCGACATGAAGAAGGGTGTCGATCACTGGAAGGCCAAAGGGCTCAACTTCTCGAACATTTTTTATCGGCAGCCGACCGTTCCAGGAGTAGCGTGCCGCCACAGCGAGTCCCAGGACCATGGTTTGTCCAGGGCGCTGGATCACCGGCTGATCGTCGAGGCTGCGTCGGCTTTGGAGCGCGGCGCCAAGGTGGTCATCGAATCGCCGATCCGCAATCGCAACCGCACCGTCGGCACGCTGCTGTCGCACGAAGTCGCCAAGCGCAAAGGCCACGAAGGCCTTCCGGACGACACCATCACCATCCGGTTCACCGGCACGGCCGGACAAAGCTTCGGCGCTTTTCTTGCCCGCGGCATCACGCTCGACCTGACAGGTGAAGCCAATGACTACGTCGGCAAGGGTCTTTCAGGCGGCCGCATCATCGTTCGTCCGCCGCAGGCATTCCGCGGCGTACCGAGCGAGAACATCATCGTCGGCAACACGGTGCTCTATGGCGCAACCGAAGGCTCGGTGTTCTTCCGCGGCGTCGCTGGCGAACGCTTTTGCGTTCGCAATTCGGGTGCCAGCGCAGTGGTCGAAGGCACCGGCGATCACGGCTGCGAATACATGACCGGCGGCACGGTGGCCGTGCTCGGGCTGACCGGTCGCAACTTCGCGGCAGGCATGTCGGGCGGCATCGCCTATGTGTATGACGAGGACGGCACGTTCGCGCAGCGCTGCAATCTCTCGATGGTTGCTCTCGACAAGGTGCTGCCCGCGGCCGAACAGGCCGATGACGGCATGCGCCATCGCGACCAGACCGATGAGGCGCAACTCCGGCGCATGATCGAACAGCATGCCAGGCTGAGCGGCAGCGAACGCGCCAAGGCGCTGCTCGACCATTGGGCCAGGGAACGCGCCAAGTTCGTCAAGGTGTTCCCGCATGAATATCGGCGCGCCCTGAAAGAGATCGCGGCGACCCGGCTCAAAGAGGCAGCCTAGTGAGGGCCATCCCCCCGACCCCCTTGCCATGCAAGGAGGTGACTACCGTCCAGTCGCCGCAGACGGCGCGACGACTTCCATGGCATGACGTGCTGCCCACTTGGGGCGGCCCTGCGGAGGCAGCATAGATGGGCAAGCCCACCGGATTTCTGGAGTTTCAACGCATCTCGGAGACCTACGAAAAGGCGGGAAGCCGCATTCGGCACTATCGCGAATTCATCCCGCACCTGACCGATGAGCAGGCCGGCATACAGGGTGCGCGCTGCATGGATTGCGGTATCCCGTTTTGCAACAATGGCTGCCCGGTGAACAACCTGATTCCGGATTGGAATGATCTCGTTTACAAAGGCCGCTGGCGCGAGGCCATCGAGTCGCTGCATTCGACCAACAACTTCCCGGAATTCACCAGCCGCATCTGTCCCGCGCCCTGCGAGGCAGCCTGCACGCTGAACATTCCGCAAACCCCGGTCGGCATCAAGTCGATTGAGCGCGCCATCATCGACAAGGCGGGAGAGAACGGCTGGGTCGTGCCACAACCCGCGGCGCACAAGACCGGCAGGAAAATCGCCATCGTCGGCTCCGGCCCGGCGGGCCTGGCGGCGGCGCAGCAACTGGCGCGCGTGGGTCACGCCGTCACGGTGTTCGAGAAGAACGAGCGCATCGGCGGCCTGCTGCGTTACGGTATTCCCGATTTCAAGCTGGACAAGCGCTTGATCGATTGGCGGATGGCGCAAATGAAGGCCGAGGGCGTCAAGTTCGTCACCGGCGCCATGGTGACCAGCGCCAGCCTGCCCAAGGGCGTGATCAACGATGCGCGGAAGACGCTCAGCGCCGAGCAGTTGAAGCAGGATTTCGATGCCGTGGTGCTCGCCGGTGGCGCCGAAAGCCCGCGCGACCTGCCGATTCCCGGGCGCGAGCTGGACGGCGTGTTCTTCGCCCTTGAATTCCTGATTCCGCAGAACAAGGAAATCTCGGGCGGCCGCAAGAACCCGATCTCGGTCCGCGACAAGCATGTCGTAGTCATCGGAGGCGGTGATACCGGTTCGGACTGCGTCGGCACGTCCAATCGCCACGGCGCCGCCAGCGTTACCCAGATAGAATTGTTGCCGCGTCCGCCCGAGCAGGAAAATGGCCCATTGATCTGGCCCTACTGGCCATTGCGGCTGCGCACCTCGTCTTCGCACGAGGAAGGCTGCGAGCGCGACTGGGCCATCGGCACCAAGGAATTCGTCGGCCACCAGGATGGCCCGGATCGCGGCCATCTCAAGGCCATCAAGGCCGTTCGCCTGGAGTGGACGGACGGAAAGATGAGCGAAGTGCCGGGCTCGGAATTCGAAATTGCCGCCGACTTCGCGTTCCTCGCGATGGGCTTTCTCAGTCCGGTTGGCGGTGTGCTCGAGGCCTTCGGTGTCGACAAGGATGGTCGCGGCAATGCCCGGGCCGAAACCGAAGGCACGCAGGCGTACAGCACCAATGTGCCCGGCGTATTTGCCGCCGGCGACATGCGCCGCGGTCAGTCGCTGGTAGTCTGGGCCATTCGCGAGGGCCGCCAGTGCGCACGCACGGTCGACCAGTTCCTGACGGGTTCCAGCGTGCTGCCCCGGTGACATCGCCGTGAACGTCGTAATTCTCGCCGCCGGGCAGGGCAAGAGGATGCACTCCGACCTGCCCAAGGTACTGCATCCTTTGGCGGGCAAACCACTGCTCGGGCACGTGATCGACGCCGCGCGCGCGATCGGCGCCGAGCGCATCTGCGTGGTCTACGGTCACGGTGGCGAACAGGTGCGCGCTGCCCTCGATGCTCCTGACATCACCTGGGCATTGCAGGAACCGCAGCTCGGAACCGGCCACGCGGTGCTGCAGGCGATACCTTTGGTGGCCGCGCCGGGCGCCGCGTGTTCCGCAACATTGGTGCTCTACGGCGATGTGCCGCTGATTCGCGCCTCGACCCTGTTGCGTCTGATCGGGGTAGCCGGTGGCAACTCGCTTGCGCTGCTCACCGCGCAACTCGACAATCCTCATGGCTACGGCCGGATCGTGCGAGTCGGCGGCGAGGTCAAGCGCATTGTCGAGGAAAAGGATGCCGACGATGCAGAACGCGCGATCGGCGAGATCAACACCGGGATCCTGGTCGCGCCGACCGCCGCGCTGGCGCGCTGGCTGCCCACGCTCGGCACGCGCAACGCGCAAGGCGAGTACTACCTTACCGACATCGTCGCCCTGGCCGTGGCCGAGGGCATGCCGATCATGACCGCCCATCCGGATGCCGGCTGGGAGACGGAGGGAGTAAACAGCAAAGTGCAGCTTGCGCTGCTGGAGCGGGTGCATCAGCGCAACATCGCCGAGCGGCTGATGGAAGCCGGAGTGACGCTGGCCGATCCGGCGCGCATCGACGTGCGCGGGGAACTGGTCTGCGGCCGCGATGTCACCATCGATGTCAATTGCGTGTTCGAGGGCCGCGTCGAACTCGCCGACCGGGTCGTGATCGGCGCCAACTGCGTGCTGAAGGACTGCCGCATCGGCAGCGGCGCGCGCATCGCGCCTTTCTGCCACATCGACGACGCGGTGGTCGGTGCCGACGACCTGATCGGCCCCTACGCCCGGCTGCGTCCCGGCGCCGAACTGGGCCGCGACGTGCATATCGGCAACTTCGTCGAAGTGAAAAACTCGCGCATCGCCGATCATTCGAAGGCCAATCACCTGGCCTATGTCGGTGATGCGACCATCGGCAGCCGGGTCAATGTCGGCGCCGGCACGATCACCTGCAACTACGACGGCGCCAACAAGTTTCGCACCGTGATCGAGGATGACGTATTCATTGGTTCCGACACCCAGCTGGTCGCTCCCGTGACGGTCGGCCGCGGCGCGACGCTGGGCGCCGGCACCACGCTTACGAGCGACGCTCCGCCCGACCAACTGACCATTTCGCGCGCCACCCAAATTTCCATTCCCGGCTGGAAACGGCCGGTCAAACAGAAGAAGGGCTAGCCATGTGCGGTATCGTCGCCGCGGTTTCCGCGGGCAATGTCGTTCCAATTCTGATCGAAGGCCTCAGAAAGCTAGAGTATCGCGGCTACGATTCGGCGGGTCTGGCGCTGCTCAAGCCTGCGCTGACGCGCCTGCGCAGCGTCGGCCGGGTTGCGGAGCTGGCGGCGCAGGCCGCAGGCCAGGTGGCCGGCCACGGCATTGCCCATACCCGCTGGGCCACGCACGGGGCGCCCTCCGAGCGCAACGCGCATCCGCATGTCTCCGCCGGTCTGGCGGTGGTGCACAACGGCATCATCGAAAACTATGCCGAACTGAAACAGCAACTGACGGCGGACGGCTATGTATTTACCTCGGATACCGACACCGAAGTCATTGCCCACCTGATCCAGCAGACACTGAAATCGACCCCCGAACTGTTCGCCGCGGTGCGCCTGGCGACTGCGCGCCTGGTCGGGGCTTATGCGGTTGCGGTATTGCGGGAGGGCGAGGACTGCGTCGTCGTCGCCCGCCACGGTGCGCCGCTGCTGCTGGGGCTGGGCGACGAGAGCGGTGGCGGCAACTATGCCGCGTCGGATGCCTCCGCGCTGCTGCAGGTCACGCGCCGCATGATCTACCTGGAGGACGGCGACGTCGCCGAACTCACGCGCGATGCGATCCGGATAGTCGGCGTCGACGGCAGGGTGGCGAACGTGCCGGCTGATCGCCCGGTGCAGTTGAGCACGCTCTCGGCGGACGATGTCGAACTGGGCGAGTACCGCCACTACATGCAGAAGGAAATCTTCGAGCAGCCGCAGGCACTGGCGGCTACGCTGGAAATGATCGGCGGCGCGCAGACCGTCACGCCCAACCTGTTCGGCGTCGCCGCGCCGCAGATGCTGCAGGGCGTGCCCTCGGTGCTGATCCTGGCCTGCGGCACCAGCTACCACGCCGGGCTCGTGGCGCGTTACTGGATCGAGCAACTGGCGGGAATTCCGTGCAGCGTCGAAATCGCCAGCGAGTATCGCTACCGGGTCTCGGTGCACAATCCGGCACAACTCGTCGTCGCGATTTCCCAGTCGGGCGAGACGGCGGACACGCTGGCCTCGGTCAAGCACGCCAAGGCGCTGGGCATGGGGCGCACGCTGGCGATCTGCAATGTCGCCGAATCGGCCATCGTGCGCGAATGCGCGCTGCGTTTCCTGACCCGCGCCGGACCCGAGATCGGTGTCGCTTCGACCAAGGCCTTTACCACCCAGCTTGCGGCCCTGTTCCTGCTCGCCGTGGCGCTGGCCCGGCAGGCCGGACGCCTGACGCCTGAGCAGGAAGCCGGACACCTGGCGGCGCTGCGCCACCTGCCGGTCGCCGTGCAGAAGGTGCTCGCCCTGGAAGCGGAAATCAAGGTATGGGCCGCGCGATTTGCCGACAAACAACATGCCCTGTTCCTCGGCCGCGGCCATCATTACCCGATCGCGCTGGAAGGCGCGCTGAAGCTCAAGGAGATCTCCTACATTCACGCCGAGGGCTATCCGGCGGGCGAACTCAAGCATGGCCCGCTGGCCCTGGTCGACAGGAACATGCCGGTGGTCAGCATCGCGCCCAACGATGCCCTGCTGGAAAAGCTCAAGTCCAATCTCAAGGAAGTCGCCGCCCGCGGCGGCGAGCTCTACGTCTTCGCCGACGCCGATTCGGAGGTGGACGAAGAGGAAGGCGTCCATGTGCTGCGCCTGCCCGAGCACTACGGCCTGTTGTCGCCGGTGCTGCATGTCGTGCCGCTGCAACTGCTTTCGTATCACGCGGCCCTGGTCAAGGGTACGGACGTGGACAAGCCGCGGAATCTGGCGAAGTCGGTTACCGTGGAGTAGCGCGCGCGGCGGTGGGAAGCGTGTTTCCCGTCGTCCATGCCGGTAGCTACTCGTGCTTCAGCCTCAGCGCCTGCGAAATCACCGGGTAGGTGTCGGGCGCCACTTCCTGCATGAAATTGGAGCCATTGCTCTCGTCCTTGCGCGTGACGACCGTGGTCGCGGCCGCCTTGCCGAACGCTCGCGGATCGCGCAGGGTGACCACCAACTGTTCGTCTCCGGTGGCGCCGGTGAATTCGAAATACTCGTCGGCGCCGAGGGGGATCATGATTTCCATGCCGGCCTTGATCTTGACGACATTTTCGGCCTGCGCCGGATAGATCTGCCGGCGCTGATTGCGCGGGTTGATGTTGTCGATCACCAGCAGACCGTCGAAGGTGGGCAGCACTCTGAGTTTGAAGCGCTCTCCGGTGCGAAAGCCGGCAGTCACCGGCGCAAACCCGAGCGCCTTGCCGTCGTGGTCGAAGTTCATCAGGGCGACGTGCACCGCCTGGAAGTTCTCGCGCCCGTTCTCCACCTTGAGCGGTGTCGTCGGCGTGCCTGCCACCGTGTTCTCGGCCGCGCCCGCGGACGTCGCGCCAACGCCGCCGGCTTCGGCGCTGGCCAGCGAGACGATGGTGGCGCTCTTGCTCCGCAGCAACATGTCGCTCACGGTCTGCGGCGTGACCTGCGCCGTCAGCTTGTTGAACAGATAGCTGCCAAAAGCCGAAACCGCATAATTGACGGCAAACTTGAGCAGGATGCCCCAGATGAATTTCGGTTGCATTTCCTCGCCGGAATCGTTCTGTGCCGGGGGCGAAGGCGCCTGCGCCATTCCCGGTACGGCGATCGAAATCATCAGAATGCTTGCAAGGGCGCGGGTCATGGCTTTCATCGGCGGGTTCCTCTGTCGGTGGTGCTCTTGCTGCAAATGAGCCTGATGCGGGCGCGGCGCCACGGGCCAACTTACGTCAACCTACATCAGCGTACTTCTTCAATGGTCAGCAGCGCGGCGCCATAGCCGGTCGAGCAGCGCTTCTTGACGGCAAGGGTGCGCATCGAGGTTTGATCGGCACATTCCGCGGCCGCGGGTTTGGCGGCGCCGGCGGTCACCAGCTGGATGTCTTTGGCCGCCATCGCCTCAAGGACCGAGAACGGGCCCGAGGGCTTGAGGCCCGCACTGCCGAAGTCGCGCGGGCTGTCGGTGACGATCGCCAGCAGGCTGTCCCTGCCGGGGGGTCCTTCGGCGCCAAGCTGCCAGTTCGGGCGCGGCAACCGCAAACTCGCGCCCGCCTCGATCACGTTGTTGCGGTCCAACTGGTTGGGAAACAGCAGATCGAATGTCTGGCCGTCGGAGCCTACCATCAGCATGTACACGTAACCGCCTTCGCGCGATGTCAGCGTGAAATTGATGTTGTCCCGCCCGATCTTGAGCGTCGATCTTTCCGCCTGCAGCGTCACCAACCGGCGATCGTCGCGACTGTTGTAAATGTCCTTGAGCGCCGCCAGGGGGCCCGCGCTGGCGGTCGTCGTCGCAGCCGGCGCCGCCACCGACGACGGCAGCGGAATTCTTGCGGCACCCGCCGCGCCATCCTTGGCGGCATAGCTCAGCACCATCGACGGATTGCCGGTGATGACGACGTGATGCGGCAGATAGCCTTGCACGTTGGCGAAGCGCTGGTTGATGCGTTCCTGGGCGCAGGCCCGGATTTCCTCGGCGGAAATCCCGCCGCTGCCGTCGGTGTCCCTGGCTTCGCCGGCCATGCAGGCCAGCCAGGCCTGCGTCGCCACCCCGCCATGTCCGGTCTGGTCGAAGGAAATTTCATTGTCTCGTGCCGCCGCAATATGCACGAAATTGGCGGCTCCGCTGCCGGCGGACCTGCTGGCCGTCAGGCCGCGCGTCAGCACGTTGGTCGGCTTGGCGCAATCCTTGCCGGGCTGAGTCCACGATTTTGCCGTGTACTGCACTCCGCCACTGACGCCGCGCGTGGTTACGCCGCCGGAATGGCAGGAGTCGATCAGGACGATGGTCTTCTGGGCCTTTTCCGCCAATTTCTTCAGGCGCACTTCCAGTTCTGCGTCGGTAAAGCCCTGGCCATCCACCGTGACCAGCGATTCCGCGCAGCGCTCGCCGTCGTCTTCGCGCACCAGCTGGCGACTGCCATGTCCGGAGTAGTAGATGAACACCTGATCGCTGCCAAGCAGCCTGGCATCGAGATCGTCCAGCGCGCGGCGCATTCCCTCCAAGGTCAGTTCGCCGTCTTTCAGCACCCGGATATTCCTTGCGGGCACCCCCATGCGCCGCGCGATTTCCGTGGCCGTTTCGATATCGAACGGGACACCCTTGAGCTTGGGAATTCCCCCTGGGTAGTCACCGATGCCCATGATCAGGGCATGGGCTGTCGGCGACTCGGGTTTCGAGAAACCCCGAAGGCTTGCGCCTGTCCGGGACTCCGCAGAAGCCGGCGCGGGCGTCTGGCTCCTGCTCGGCGCGCTGCTTACGGTGAGGGCCAGAAAAATGGCAAGCGAAACGCGAGTGATGGGCATCATTGACGGGACTCCAACGCGGTGGCTCGGGCGGCACTCGATGTGAGCAAGGATAACGGATGCGGCGGGGGTTTTCCACATCCGAATCAATCGGCGGCAACGCAATGAATTGCATTCGTCATAGCGCGGCGACTAGGCCGCGGCCGATTGGGTCGGAGCCTACCCAGGGATGGGGGAGAAGCCTCGAGCCTGCCGCGTTTGCCGGCCGATCGGTTACCCTTCCGGTTTCTTTCGCCTCGTCTCCTTTTCATGTGCGGACGTTACGTTCTCTACGGGCCCCATTCCCGGGTCAGGGAATACTTCGAACTGAGGGACTGCGCGCCCTGGGCGGCGCGCTACAACATCGCGCCGCAAAGCGGAATCCTGATCGTTCGCGATCGGCCGCAGGTCGGCCGGGTCGGCCAAATGGTGAAGTGGGGCCTGATCCCGCGCTGGGCCAAAGACGCCAGCATCGGCAATAAACTCAACAATGCCCGCGCCGAAACCGTCGCCGCCAAGCCCTCCTTCAAGGCCAGCTTCCAGCGTCATCGCTGCCTGATCCCGGCCAATGGTTTCTACGAGTGGCAAGTGGTGACCAAGGATGGCAAGTCGCGCAAGCAGCCCTGGTTCATTCGCCCGGCCGATGGCGACGGCTTCTTCGCGATGGCTGGCCTGCTCGCGGCATGGAAGTCGCCGGATGGCGAGGACATCATTTCCGCCTGCGTGATCACCACGGCGGCCAACGCCTTGATGGCGCCCATTCACGAGCGCATGCCGGTGCTGCTGGCGGCGCAGCATTTCGATGCCTGGCTCGACCCGGCCTGTCGCGATGTGGCGGCGCTGAGTGAATGGCTGGTGCCCGCGCCGGCGGCAGGCATGGTCGCCCATCCGGTCAGCACCGCGGTCAGCAACGCGAGAAATGAAGGGCCGGAACTCATTGAGCCGATATGACATGACAGCCGGACCCGCGCGCGTCCTGTCTGTCATCCCGCCGATGACGCAGTTGAACACGCCCTATCCGTCGACGGCTTACCTGACGGGCTTCCTGCGTTCGCGCGGAGTTCCGGCGGTGCAGGAGGATCTTGCCCTGGCCCTGGTGCTGCGGCTGTTCTCGCGCCGCGGGCTGCTGGCGATTCGCGACGACATCCAGGCCTTGTCCGTGGCGCGGCGCACCTCGCCGGTGCAGTCGTTCGACCGGGATTTCGAGCGCTATCTCGCCACCATAGAGCCGGCCGTCGCGTTTCTGCAGGGGCGCGATCCGTCGCTCGGCTATCGTATCGCCGGGCGCAAGTTTCTCCCCGAAGGACCGCGCTTCGCGCCCCTCGAAGCCTATATCGATCCGGCCGGCGGCGATCCTCTGGCCTGGGCCTTCGGCGCGCTCGGGGTGCAGGATCGCGCGCGGCATTTCGCCACGCTCTACCTCAACGACATCGCCGACGTGCTGCGCGACGCGGTCGATTCGCGCTTCGAGTTCGTGCGGTATGGCGAATCGCTGGCGCAGAGCCAGGCAAGCTTCGATCCGCTGGCCAAGGCGCTGGCGGCGCCGGCGAACCTGGTCGACCGCGCGCTGGGCGAGCTCACCCTGGAGGTCGTCGCCCGCCATGCGCCCAGCATCGTGCTGGTGTCCGTGCCCTTTCCCGGCAACGTTTACGGCGCGTTTCGCATCGCCCAGGAGATCAAGCGGCGTGATCCATCGATTGTCACCGTGCTCGGCGGCGGCTTTGTCAATACCGAATTGCGCGAACTGGCCGAGCCGCGGGTGTTCGACTACTTCGACTACGTCACGCTCGACGACGGCGAGCGGCCGCTGCTGGCGCTGCTCGACCACCTGGCCGGCAAACTGCCGCAGGAAGGTTTGGTGCGCAGCTTCCGGCGCACCGCGGATGGCGTTTGCTACATCGACGCCGGCGGGCCGGAGATCCCCTTTGCCAATACGGGAACGCCGACCTGGGACGGGCTGCCGCTGGACCGCTACCTGTCGCTGCTGGACATGCTCAATCCGATGCATCGGCTGTGGTCCGACGCACGCTGGAACAAGCTGACGGTGGCCCACGGCTGCTACTGGAAGAAGTGCAGCTTTTGCGATGTGTCGCTGGACTACATATCGCGCTACGAGGCCGTGGCCGCCGCGACCCTGGTCGACCGCATCGAAACCATCATCGCCGAAACCGGGCAGACCGGCTTTCATTTCGTCGACGAAGCAGCGCCGCCCAAGGCGCTTAAGGCTCTCGCCGAGGAGCTTCAGCGGCGCCAGCGGGCGATCTCCTGGTGGGGCAACATCCGCTTCGAAAAGTCCTTCGCTCCTGCGTTGTGCAGGCTGCTCGCCGACAGCGGCTGCATCGCAGTTTCCGGCGGGCTGGAAGTGGCCTCCGACCGCCTGCTCAAGCTGATGCAAAAAGGAGTATCGGTCGCGCAGGTGGCGCGGGTAACCCATGCGTTTGCCGATGCCGGGATCATGGTGCATGCGTATCTGATGTACGGCTTTCCGACGCAGACGGTGCAGGATACGGTCGATGCGCTTGAATACGTGCGCCAACTGTTTGCGGCGGGCTGCATTCAATCCGGGTTCTTCCACCGCTTTGCCTGCACCGTGCATTCCCCGGTCGGCCGGGACCCCGGGCACTATGGCATCACGCTCCAGCCCCTGCCCAAGGTGTCGTTCGCCAGGAACGATGTCGGCTTCGTCGATCCGGCCGGCGTCGATCACGATGCGCTGGGCATCGCGCTGAACAAGGCGCTGTACAACTTCATGCACGGACTCGGTCTCGACACCGATGTGCGCGACTGGTTCGCCGGGCGCGTGCCGCGTACCCGGGTGCCGCGCCACTTCATCGCGCGGGCCCTCGGCTGACGGGCTGACCGGAAACTCTCCCGACGCAGAGAACGCTTGACGCGCCCGCGCGGACGCGCCGAGTTAAAATTAAGCCTAGAAAACGCAATTGCAGCCGCTTCAAACACAGAGAACACAGAGCCACACAGGACACAGAGGAGAAATCTTGGCTCACCAGACAGGTGAGTCCCAAATGCAATCGAGGCCTCTGTGCTCTCTGTGCTTTTCTCCGTGTTCTCTGAGTCAAATGCGGTTCTTGGGTTAGTTGCAAGACAAACGACAGGGAGAAGTTTGCATCATGGCGAAATACACCACTGAATCGATCCGCGCGCTTGCCCTCGTGGGTCACGGCGGCGCCGGCAAGACCACGCTGGCCGAAGCCCTGCTCTTCAAGTCCGGCGCAATCACGGCGAAGGGCGCAGTGGAGAAGGGCAATACCGTTTGCGATTTCGACGCGCAGGAAAAAACGGCTGGGCATTCGCTGAATGCCGCGCTGGTCAATTTTGCCTGGGAGGGGGTGCATGTTCATCTGATCGACACCCCCGGCTACCCGGATTTTGCCGGCCAGGCCACCGCCGCGCTGGCGGGCGTGGATACCGCCGTGGTGGTGATCAACGCCCAGACCGGCATCGAACTGGCGACCGAACGCATGATGCATGCGGCCCAGGTGCGCGGCCTGGCGCGGATGATCGTGATCAACAAGATCGACGCCGACAACGTCGATCTGCCCGGGCTGGTCGGCGAGATTCGCGAACGCTTCGGCAAGGAGTGCCTGCTGCTCGACCTGCCGGCACATGATCGGCACGACGTGGTCGAAGTGCTGGAGCACGATGCGGGCGACGCGGATTTCGATTCGATCGCCCATGCCCATCGCGAGCTGATCGACCAACTGGTGGAAGAGGACGAGTCCCTGCTGGCGCGCTATCTTGAGGAAGGCAAGGACCCCGACGCCGCGGAGCTGCACGCCCCCTTCGAGAAGGCACTGCGCGCCGGCCACCTGATTCCCATCCTGTTCGCCTCGGCGCGCACCGGCGCCGGCATTGAGGAACTGCTGCATGTGCTGGCGTCGCTGGCGCCGAATCCGGCCGAGGGCAACCCGCCGCTGTTCTACCGCGGCGAGCCGGGGCAGGCTTTCGATGCCCGGCCCGATGCGACATTGCATGTGCTGGCCCACGTCTTCAAGATCATCGTCGATCCCTACATGGGCAAGGTCGGGGTATTCCGTGTGCATCAGGGCACCGTCAGGAAGGACAGCCAGCTGTATGTCGGTGACGGTCGCAAGCCCGTCAAGGTCGCGCACCTGTACCAGTTGCAGGGCAAGGACTATGTCGAGGTCGATGAACTGGTGCCGGGCGATATCGGTGCGGTGGCCAAGGTCGAGGAGATCGACTTCGACGCGGTGCTGCATGATTCCCATGACGAGGACGACATCCGTCTGCGTCCGCTCGAGTTCCCCCGGCCGATGCAGGGCCTGGCCGTGGAAACCCGGCGCAAGGTCGACGAGCAGCGCCTGTTCGACATCCTGCACAAGCTGGAGCTGGAAGACCCCTGCTTCGAGGTCGAGCGCCACCCGACCACCCATGAGACGGTGATTCGCGGCCTGGGCGAGATGCATTTGCGCTACAAGCTGGAAAAAATGGCGACCCAGTACAAGCTCGAACTTGACACCCGGCTGCCGCTGATTCCCTACCGCGAAACCATCACCGCATCTGCCGAAGGGCATTGCCGGCACAAGAAGCAGTCAGGCGGCGCCGGACAGTTCGGCGAGGTGTATCTGCGCATCGAGCCCCTGCCGCGGGGCGCCGGTTTCGAGTTCGTGGACCAGGTCAAGGGCGGCGTGATCCCCGGCGTGTTCATGGCGGCCGTCGAGAAGGGCGTGCGCCAGGCGCTGGCCGACGGTGTCGTCGCCGGGTCGCCGGTGGAAGACATCCGCGTCATCGTCTATGACGGCAAGACCCATGCCGTGGATGGCAAGGATGTGGCCTTCTTCAGCGCCGGACGCAAGGCGACGGTGGAGGCGATCCGTGCCGCCGGACCGATCGTGCTCGAGCCCATCGTCAGCATCGAAGTGATCACGCCGGAATCGGCGATGGGCGACGTCGCCGGCGATCTGTCCAGTCGGCGCGGGCATGTCACCGGCACCCAGGGCAGCCAGGCGGCGCGGCGCCAGGGCCTGTTGACGGTAAGCGGCGAAGTGCCGCTGGCCGAGATCGCCGACTATGCCTCGCGCCTGAAGTCGATGACCGGCGGCCAGGGCGCCTACGGCATCGAGTTCGCGCACTATGCGCAGGTGCCGCCGCAGGTACAGCAAAAGCTCGCCGCCAGCTTCAATCTGAAGGAAGACGAGGAATAAGCGAGCGATCCGGCGAGCTGCGATCTCAGCGAATCCGCGCCACGATTTGTCTGCCCGGTCGCTTCAGAGCAGTATCCGGGGCGGCCGGTATAACAGACTGAACTTCGTCACGAAACGGCTTCATCCCTGAGGCGTCGGCAGTCCCCGACGCCCTCGCCGCGAAACACGCTGCAAGGTGTCCGGGGATACTCATCACGCATCAGTTGGCGTCTCGATGATTGGCGGCATGGGCTCCCGTTCTTGGCGGCGGCGCCGAGCAACATGGGCGTGGCTTGGCCTTCGCATGGGCCTCGGCATTGCCCTTCAGCCAGGCGCGGAAGCGGTCCCGAAAGCGCGCCAGCCATGACACGGCCGGCGGATGGACGCCGGCATCCTTGGCGGGTTCCCTGATCGCCTCACCCGTCACGTCGTTTTGCCGCGTAAACCAGTCCTCGCATCCGCGCGACGCTTACTTCGCTGGCGCCGGCGCGGGGACCATCCCATTCGAGCGGCTCATCATCATCTGCTGCATCATCATCTGCATCATGTCCATGCGCTTTTCCATCTGCTGCACGCGGTCCTCGGCACCGGCGGCGGGGGCGCCGCCGCCCATCATCCCCATGCCACCGCCCATGCCGCCAGCCATCGGGCCACCGCCCATCATGCCCATGCCACCCCCCTTGCCCATCATGCCCATGCCGCCCTTGCCCATCATGCCGCCCTCCGTCATCGGACAACCCATCATGCCGGCCTGCATGGCGCGCGCCATGCCCATGTTCTCCTGCATCGTCGCCATATGTTCGGCCATTGCCGTCTGCCGCTCCGCGTCGGTCTTGGCCTTGGCGACGCGATCGAGCTGCGCCTGCATCTTCTTGACGTTGTCCTGCATCTTGCGAACCTGTTGCGCTGCCGGCTGGGCCGGGGCGACCCCGGCTTCCGCCGCCTTTTCGGGGTGGTGAGCGTCATCGGCAAACACCGGTGCGGAAAACGCGAGCGATGCCGCTATGGCGCTGGTGGTAATCCTGTTCATCGTGCTACTCCTTCTGTCAATGGGTTGCGCCCCGCGGCAACGAATTGATGGGGCTTTTCCTGCTTGCGCTGTCCGGGCAAGGAGATCCTTCCGGACGGCAGGCTCGATGTTGCGACCTCAGTGTTTGCCGTGTTCCGCCGCCGCCATGGCGGCCAGCGGCGTAAAGCGCGCCTGCTCGGCGGGCTTGCCCGCCAAAGTGACCGACACCACCACCTTCATGTCCGGCGTCGACGCGTACTTGCCGACGCCCTTGAGACGGTTGTCCCCGTCGGCAACGAGCTTGACCGCGGCTTTCTGCTTGCCGGCGAGGATGGTCGCCGTGCCCTCGGCGCCGACTGTCGGAATCTTGGTGTTGGCATGGTCGGTGACATACACGATCACCGGGTTGTCTCTTGCTTCCTTGCTGTCCCTGGCCACCACCAGTTCGAAGTGGTAGGCCCCGGCCATGCGCTGCTGACCGCCGTTCGGCGTCTTCTGCGTATCGAGGTATTCGTCGCTGTGCGCCAGCGCCGTCGAGCCGGCCAGGATCAACACGCCGGCGGCGGCGGAGAACATCAGGGTTTTCTTCATTGGAGACTCCTTCGTTGTCGGAAACAGGTCGGGCGCCACGGGCAAGCCCGGGCGCTAGAAACTTTCGCTCTCGTGGGCGGCAACCAGACGCTCCAGCGCCGGTCTGCCCCACAGCCAGAACATCAATGGCGTCAGCAGCGAATCGAGCAGGGTCGAACTGATCAGACCGCCGAAGATCACCACCGCCACCGGATGCAGCACCTCCTTGCCTGGCGCGTCGGCGGCGAGCATCAGCGGCAGCAGCGCGAAGGCGGCCACCAGCGCGGTCATCAGCACCGGCGTCAGGCGTTCCAGCGAACCGCGCACGATCATCTGCCGGCCAAAGGTCTCGCCCTCGAAGGCGCACAGGTTGATGTAGTGGCTGATCTTGAGGATGCCGTTGCGCGTGGCGATCCCGGTCAGCGTGATGAAGCCGACCAGCGCCGCCACGGAAAGCGGCTGGCCGGAAATCCACAGCGCGATGACGCTGCCGACCAGCGCCAGCGGGATGTTGCCCATGATGATGAAGGTCAGTGCCGCCGAGCGGTAGCGGCTATAGAGCACCATGAAGATCATGGTCAGCGACACCGTGGCGAGCAGGGTAATCAGCCTCGCAGCTTGCTCCTGCGCCTGGAACTGGCCTTCCAGCGCGGCAAAGTAGCCCTCCGGCAGGGCGCCTTTCTCCTGCATTGTGGCTAGTTCGGCGCGAATGTCGGCGATCACTTTCGACATGTCGCGACCGTCGGTATTGGCGGAGAGCACGATGCGACGGCGCGAGTTCTCGCGACTGACCTGGTTGGGACCGTCGCCTTCTTCGACGCTGGCGATCTTCGACAGCGGCACATGACCGGTCGGCGTTTCGATCAGCAGGTCGGCCAATGCCTGCGGGCTGCGCGCCGACTCGGGCAGGCGCACCAGCAGGTCGAAGCGGCGGTTGCCTTCGACGATCTGGGTGATGCGCTCGCCCTCGATCATCTGTTCCAGGCCGCGCAGCAGGTTGCCCGGCGCGACCCCGTAGCGCGCCGCGCGCTCGTAATCGAGATGGATCTTCACCTGCGGTATCAACACCTGCTTCTCGATCTGCAGATCGGTCACGCCCGGAATGCGCTGGAGACGGTCGCGCAGTTGCGCCGCGAGGCCGCGCAGCGTGTCGAGGTCGTCCCCATAGATCTTCAGCGCGATTTCGGCGCGCACGCCGGAGAGCAGGTGATCGAGCCGATGCGAGATCGGCTGGCCGACGTTCGACACCGCCGGCAGCGTGGCCAGTCGTTGGCGGATATCGGCGATGATTTGTTCGCGGCGCCGATCGGAACGCTTCAGGTCGACGTCCATTTCGGTGTAGTGCACGCCTTCGGCATGTTCGTCGAGTTCGGCGCGACCGGTGCGGCGACCGACCTGCGTCACCTCGGGCACCTGCGCCACCAGTTGCTCGGCCAGCGTGCCGATGCGGTTCGATTCGGCCAGCGAGGTGCCGGGGTTGAGCAGTACATTGACGGTCAGCGTGCCCTCGTTGAACGGCGGCAGGAAGGACCGCGGAAAGAAGGGCACGCTCGCCGCCACGGCCACCACCAGCAGCAAAGCGCCGGCCAGCAGGGGCCGGGCGCGGGTGAAGGACCAGTGCAGCAGCCGGGAATCCTGACGCTTTAGCCACATCACCAGCGGGCTGTCGCCGGCGTGCAGTTGCTTCATCCGCGGCAGCAGGTAGTAGGCCATCACCGGCGTCAGCGTCACCGAGACGATCATGCTGGCCAGAATCGAGACGATGTAGGCCACGCCCAGCGGCGTGAACAATCTTCCCTCGATGCCGGGCAGGACGAACAGCGGGACGAACACCAGTACGATGATTACCGTTGCATAGACGATGGCCGAGCGCACTTCCAGCGTGGCGGCGGCGATCACCTCGACCGCCGGGCGCGGCGTCGCCAGCGCGCGATTCAGCTTGAGGCGGCGCAGCACGTTCTCGACGCCGACCACGGCGTCATCGACCAGTTCGCCGATGGCGATGGCCAGCCCGCCCAGGGTCATGGTATTGATCGACAGGCCGAAATGGTTGAACACCAGCGCGGTGGCCAGCAGCGACACCGGGATCGCCATCAGGGAAATGATCGTGGTGCGCACATTGAGCAGGAACAGGAAGAGGATCACGGCGACCAGAATCGCGCCGTCGCGCAGCGCTTCCTTGACATTGCTGACCGAGTGCTCGATGAAGTCGGCCTGCTTGAACAGAAAGGACGGCGCTTCAAAGCCCTGCGGCAGGCTCTTGCCCAACTCGACGATGGCTTTTTCCACCTCGCGGGTAAGCTTCACGCTGTCCGCGGCCGGCTGCTTCTGCACGGACAGGATCACCGCCGGCTTGCCCCGGTAGCTGCCATCGCCGCGTTTGATGGCGGCCGCCAGCTTCACGTCCGCCACTTGCTTGAGCAGTATGGGCTGCCCGTTCTTGACGGTCACCACCAGGTTCTGCAAGTCTTCTATGCGCGAACTGCGGCCGATCTGGCGGATCAGGTACTCGCGCCCCTGGGCTTCAAGGAAACCGCCACTGGTGTTGACCCCGAAATCGCGCAGCGCGGCGTCCAGTTTCTCGCGCTCGACGCCCAGCGCCTGAAGCTGGGCCGGGCGCAGTTCGACGCGATAGCGCCGCACTTCGCCACCGATCGGGATCACCTGGGCGACGCCGGGAATAGTCAGCAGACGCGGCCGCATCACCCAGTCCGCATACTCGCGAACCGCCATCGGGCTGACCTTGTCGGGGTCGGCGGGGAGGGCGATCAACAGGATCTCGCCCATGATCGAGGAGATCGGCCCGAGCTGGGGCACGATGCCGGGCGGCAGGGTTTCGCGCACCAGATTCAGTCGCTCGCCGACCTGCTGGCGGTTGCGATAGATGTCCGAACCCCACTCGAATTCGACATAGATGATCGACAGGCCGATGCCCGAGACGGAACGCACACGGGTCACGCCCGGCATGCCGTTCATGCTCGACTCGATCGGCAGGCTCACCAGTTGTTCGACTTCCTCGGGCGCCATGCCGCCGGCCTCGGTCATCAGCGTCACGGTGGGCTTGTTGAGGTCGGGAAACACATCGACCGGCATCTGGCGCAAGGTCATCGCGCCATAGATGATCAGCAGCAGCGACGCGCCGAGCACGATCAGGCGTTGCTTGAGGCTGGTCCGGATGATGAACTCAAACATGGCTGCGCAACGGAGGAAATGACGAATTCACGTTATGGCCGGGGCTCCGGCGCGTCGAACAAGTCATCGGATCTGGGACAGCAGGCCGGCACCCTCGACCACGACCCGGTCGCCTTCGTGCAGGCCGTCGATGATCGCGATCGTGCTGGCGTCGAGCGACTGATACCGCACCCGGCGCGCAACGTAGCGTTCCGCCTCGGCATGCACCCACACCGCCGTGTCGCCGGCGCCGACCCGGGTCAGCGCCGAACGGGGCGCCGCGGCACCCTTGATCTCGTGCGCGGTATGCACGATGACCTTGACCGGCTGGCCGACCGCGACCATCGAGTTGGTGGCGACGATGCGGAACAGCAGCGGCAGCGCCTGCTCGCGCAGTTGGCGGCCGCCACCGACGAATTTGAGCTCCAGCGCGGTTTGCTCGGCCAGCGCGCTGGCCGAGGTCAGCGTCGCCGCGATGCCGGCATCGTAGGCCAGCGCTTCGACCGCAAGATGGCTGGGGTCGACGATGTCGAACAGCACTTCCTTGGCATCGACCACCTGGCCGGCCACCACGTTGCTCGCGCTGATCACGCCGGCGGCGGGCGCCAGCAGCGGTTCCGCGGTGTCGATGCTGGCGCTGACGAAGGCGTGACGCTTCTTCAAGGCGTCGCGCTCGATGCGTGCCGCGTCGATTTCCTTTTGCGGCACCGCGCCCTCGAGTTGTTCGAAGCGCACCACACGGGCCTCGGCGATGGCCAGCTGGGCCTCCAGCTCCGCGCGCTGGGCCATTTGATTGCCGCGTTCGATGGCGCTGGCAACCGGACGCAGATAGGCCAGGGTCTCGCCGCGCGCGACCTTGCGGCCTGGCGTCGGCATGCCCCGGGGGCCGGGGACGATGCTGCCGGCAAAGCTTGCCTGGACGCGACCGCTGGTGTCCGGGTCGGGAATCACCTTGCCGTTCAGTTCGATGGTCGCGGCGAGTTCGCCGATGCGGACCGGTTGGGTGCGCAAGCCAAGCTGGCGCTGCACCGGTTTCGGTACGAACAGGCTGCCGTCGCTCAGGCGCTGCGGCGCGGTCGAATAGCCGGCCTCGCCGGCGCCGCGGCCGGTGGCGGCGACGGGGCCTTTGCCCTTGTCTTGGCTATGATCCTCGCCGCCGTGGGCCAGCGCGCCGTTGGTGGCGCAAACCAGAGCCGTCGCGACGGCCAGCGATCCCCAGTTGATGGTGGGCATGGTCATGATTCCCCGGCCTTTTCCCTGGTTCGCCGGACCAGCAGCAAGGCGCCGCTGGCAACCAGCAGCAGTGCGGCGATGGTCCAGACGGCCCAGACGCTCCAGCCCGCCACATGTACTTGATGCTCGACGGCTTGCGACGTGTCCAGGCTGGCGGAAAGCAGATCCGCGGTATCGCCGGCCTCGATGCTGATCGTCAGCGGATGTCGCGCGGGCGGAATGGCCGTGGCCAGGTCCATTACGTAAGTGCCGGGGGTGAGCTCCCTGGCGATGCCCTTCAGTCCTGCGCCTTCGAGTTCGATCTTGGCATTCGCCAGCGGCTCGTTGCTGGCGAAGCGATCGACATAAATGACGAGTTGCTTTTCTTCGAGCACGGCGACCACTTCGAATTCCTCGGTTGCGGCGCTCGCGCGCGGTGCCACGGCCTGGCTGACGGCCGGCGGCGGCGCACCGTGATCCTCGCCGCCGTGGCCGAAGACGGCCGGGGCGAGGCCCAGCAGCGCCGCCGCCAACAAAGCTGTGGCCACCATCGTTCTCACGGCAATACTCCCAGTGCTTGATTCAGACGCGATATGGCGGCGGCGCGGGCAACGCGCTGCCGATCGAGAAAGGCCTCGGCGTCGAAAGCCGCGGCGCGGATCCGCAGCAAGGTCGCGAGGTCGGATTCGCCCAGCGAAAACGCCTTTTCGGCCAGACGCAGATTCTCGGCGGAAAGCGCGCGGCGCTCCCCCGCCATGGCCAGTTGTCGCTCCGATGACGCAAAGGCACGTTGCGTGCGCTCCGCTTCGAGCTGGACGCGGGTTCGGATGCGCAGCATTTCGGCGTCGGCCTGATCGGCGTCGGCCTGCGCCGCCGAGCTTTCGCGGCGCACCTGCGCACCGGACGAAAAGGGGATTTTCAGGCGTATGCCAATCGTGTTGGCGTAGGGCTCGGCGAAATCCCCGCGCTCGCGCACCACGCGCAGCGCCAGTTCCGGCGCGGCACGCCGTGATTCGTCGGCCACCATCACGCGGGAACGGGCGCTGTGCGAGCCGGCGGCCGCCGCGGCGAGCAAGGGATGGGTTTCGGGCGCCGCCAGGATGCCATCCAGGGTTTGTTGGGTCGTCGGCGTTTCTTCGCCGATCTCCATCGGCGCCGCGGCGCCGGTCAGCGTGCGCAAGCCCTGTTCAGCCTGGAGCAGCGCCGCTTCGGCCTCGATCAGTTCGGCGCCGGCGGCGTGCACTTCGGTCTGCGCCAGATTGGCATCGATGCGCGACAGCTCGCCGACCCGGTAGCGCCGCCGTACATCGGCTTCCAGCGCCCGAGCGGTGTCCAGCCGGCGGGCCGCCAATGTCCTGGCATTGCGCGCCGCGGCCAATGCCCACCAGTTGTCGCGCAATTCGCCGGCAAGCTCCAGGCGCAACGCGGCGCGCCTGGCCGCCGCCTCATCGATGCGGCTTGCCGCCTCGGCTTCGCGTGCCGCTTTCTGGCCCGGTAGCCACAGGGGCGCCGCCAGCTCGACTTCATATTCCTGGCGGCCCAGATTGCGGCTGAGCCGATCGTTACGGTTGCCCACGCTGACCGACGCCGGCTCCGGCGTCAGGCCGGCGGCGAGCTCGCGCGTCGCCTGCGCCTCGGCTTCGCGCGCCGCCAAGGCCGCCGCCCGGGGATCCAGGCGCCAGGCTTGCTCCAGGGCTTGGGCCAGGCCGGATCGCGCCGCGCGAACCTCAGCGGCGTTCCCGGCGAGGCTGAAAAACAGGCCTGCGGCGCAGACGAGCAGCACCCGACCGGGCAAGGAATTCATGAGGTGTAATCCGCGATTCAGTGGCTGGCGTAGACCCGGGTCGCGCCGTCGCGGCCGACCAGCAGCGTGTCATATGCCGTGCGCGGACCGGCCATGCCCGGCGAACTGGGCACCATTCCAGGTACCGCCAGCCCGACGGCATTGGGCTTTTCCTTGAGCAAGCGGCGGATGTCCGCCGCCGGGACATGCCCCTCGATCACATAGCCATCGACGGTCGCGCTGTGGCAGGAGCCGAGGCGCTCCGGCATGCCGAGCTTCTTGCGTTCCGCCGCAACGTCGCCAACGTCATGGGTGATCACCTCGAAGCCGCTTTGGCGCATGTGCTCGACCCAGCCGCCGCAGCATCCGCAACTGGCGTTCTTGAATACCTCGACGCGGGGTGCGCTCTGGGCGAATGCGGCGGCGACCGGGAGCAGGACCAAGGCAAGGACGACACGCAATGTCTTCACGGCAGGCTTTCAATTGTTGATGGGTGTCGGCATTGTGCAAACCCATACCCCACCGCAAGCTGACAGCGCGATTACATTTCTGTAATGTTCGAGGGCGCTCCGTCCCGCAAGCGCACAATCGGGCGATCGGCGGGGGAGCGGGCGAAATGAAGATTCTGGTGGTCGAAGACGAGCCGAAGACCGGAGACTACCTGAAGCAAGGTCTGGTCGAGGCCGGCTTTGTCGTCGATCTGGCGCGCGACGGCATCGACGGCCTGCACCTGGGCACAACCGGCGATTTCGACCTGGCCATCGTCGATGTCATGCTGCCCCGGCTGGACGGCTGGCAGGTGCTGTCCGGCATGCGCAGCGCCGGAAAGGATATGCCGGTCCTGTTCCTGACCGCGCGGGACCATGTCGAGGATCGCGTCAAGGGGCTCGAACTCGGCGCCGACGATTATCTGGTCAAGCCGTTCGCCTTCGCCGAATTGCTGGCGCGGGTGCGCACGCTGCTGCGCCGCGGCAGCCGCAACAAGGAACCCGAACAGATGCGGGTGGCTGACCTGGAACTCGATCTGATGCGGCGTCGAGTCAGTCGCGGCGGGCAGCGCATCGATCTGACGGTGAAGGAATTCGCGCTGCTGGAACTGATGCTGCGGCGTCGCGGCGAGGTCTTGCCGCGCTCGCTGATCGCGTCGCAGATCTGGGACATGAATTTCGATTCGGATACCAACGTGATCGAGGTGGCGGTACGGCGCCTGCGCGCCAAGATCGACGACCATTTCGAGCCGAAGCTGATCCGCACGGTGCGCGGCATGGGCTACGTGCTGGAAACCGACAGCGAATGAGCCGCGGACGCCATTCGATCGGCTTCCGTCTCACCCTGCTGTTCGCCGCCATATCGACCGCGGTACTGCTGAGCCTCGGATTCCTGATCGGCAACGCGGTCGACCGGCATTTCGTCGAGCAGGACATCGAACTGCTGAGCGGCAAGCTGCGCCTGGCGGGGCACTTGCTCGCGACAGTGGTTACCGCCGATGAACTGTCCGCCTTGCCGGTCCGCTTCGAGGACGCCCTGGTCGGTCATCACGGCCTGGCGCTGCAGGTGCAGAGTGCCGACGGGAAGGTGCTGTTCGCGACCGCCGACGCCGGATTTCCGGCCTCGCTGCTGGCGCGCGACGCCGTCGCCAACCCGCCGCGACCGCAAGTATGGCGACTGGATGATGCGCATGGCGCTGAGCCGCGGCGCGGCATCGCCGCGCTATTGCCGACGGCGATCCCGGGTTTGCCGCCGCTGCTGGTCGCGGTGGGCGTCGATATCAGCCACCATGAGCAGTTCGAGGCCTCGTTCCAGCGCACGGTCTGGCTGTTGATCGCGATTGCGGCCATGCTTGCCGGCCTGCTCGGCGGCCTGGCGGTGCGCCGCGGTCTGGCGCCGCTGCAGGCGATACGCCAGGGCGCCGCCGAAGTTACGGCCAGCCGCCTCGACTACCGCCTGGCGGTGGATCAGGTTCCGGTGGAGCTGGTCGAACTGGCCGAGACCTTGAACGAGATGCTGGCCCGTCTCGAGGACTCGTTTTCACGGCTGAAAGACTTCTCGTCGGACCTCGCCCATGAACTGCGCACGCCGATCAGCAACCTGATGACCGAGACGCAGGTCGCGCTCGGGCGAACCCGCAGCGTCGAGGAATATCGCGAGATCCTGGCTTCGAATGCCGAGGAGTTCGAGCGCCTGGCGCGGATGACCGGCGACATGTTGTTCCTCGCCCAGGCCGACAACGGATTGATCGTGCCCAGTCGCGATCCCGTCGATCTGGCGGCCGAGGTGCGCGAACTGTTCGACTTCTTCGACGCGCTGGCCGAGGAGAAAGCCCTGCGGCTGTCGTTATCCGGCGAGGGCCGGGTGACGGGCGACAAGCTGATGCTGCGCCGGGCGCTGGCCAACCTGCTGTCCAACGCGATCCGCCATACGCCCTTGGGCGGCGAGATCCGGGTTCGCATCGCGACGTCGGCCGGCACCACGCTGTTGGCGGTGGAAAATTCGGGCAAGCCGATCGACGACGAGCACCTGCCGCGCATCTTCGACCGCTTCTACCGCGCCGATCCGTCGCGCCACGAGGGCGGCGAAGGGGCAGGCCTGGGGCTCGCCATCACGCGCTCGATCATTCGCGCCCATGGCGGCGAGATCGAGGTGCGCTCGCGGCCCGACGGCGTGTGTTTCGAGATACGGCTGGCGTGAGGGCTGCCGCGATCGGCGGGCCGCCCAGGGTGCGGGTAAGCGTGGCACTCAGCACTGCCCCGTTGCAGATCGGGTGAGATCAACCAGGGCACGCGCCCGACTCAAGCGAAACAGAGGGTCGGCAAAGCCAGCGGCGACGGCCGCCGGGACCCAAGTCTAAAGGGGCGTGGACGGCCCTTTGGGCCCGGCCAGCGGATCGATTCCCTTATGCAGAAAGTGGCCTACGAATTCGCGGTCGAACTGATTGACATGGTCGATCAGCCAGGTCTGGATGAACGACGCCAGCCCGTCGGCAACGTCGAAGTCCTGTGCGCGGTGTTGAAGTTTCTCAAGCTGCTCGGTCAGGCGGCGATGTTCCGCCACATGGGCTGCGCCGTCGGGAAAGCCCAGCAGCGTCATCAGACTCTCTTCGACGGCAAAATGAATCCGTGTCTGAATCACGAGTTCCGCGAGTATCGTATTCGCGGCGAAGCCATAGCCCATCGCCACAGAGTGCTTGAGGCGTTCAAGCAGAACTTGAAGCTGCCGGTGCTGCAAGTCGATCTCGGCGATGCCGATGTCGAATTCGCCCGGTGATTGCGTGCTCTTCTGGCCGGTCACGATGCGTCCACTTCCTTAGGCAGAAATTTTATCTTAGCACCCTGTCGGACGAATCGACACCCCGATTTCGCTACGCCTCGACCCATAACAGCGGCAAGCCGGCGGAGCGCGGCGTTGCCCGGAATCACCGCGTGCCGGCCGGCGCCGTGCTGCCGGCCGGCACGACGGCGGCATGGCGCCGCAGCATTTCCTTGGTCAGTTCGAGAAACTGTTCCTCGACTTCATGCCGCACGAAGGATGCGCCGAACATGCGCGCCAGGATGGAGTCCGGCACGCTCTCGGCGTGGTACTTGATCTGCACGCCATGCGCCTGCTCGCTGATCCGTGACTCGCTTTCCATCCGTTTCACGGTGCCGGAGAGGCTCTTCGCCAGGATGCGCTTCATCGGTTCCAGACGTATTTCGCGCTCTGACTCGAAGGCGAACGACAGCAGCCCATGGCTCGCCACGCCGCTTTGCTTGACGATCAAGGTGTTTGCTTCCCGCGAGACGACCTTGCTTGACTTCAGGTTGCCGATGATCGACGTCATATTGTCGAAATCGGTCAATACTGCCCACGCGGTCGTCAGGGGAACTTGGACGTCAATCGTCGTATCGACGATAAACGCGTCGTCCTTCTGCCCGACGCTGACCCTTACGGTCGGTTCCGCCCCGAAGGTCGCCCCGCCGAACAGCGCCAACAGACACAACAGGGCAGCACGCGTCATGCGGCGCAGCAGAATTGCGCCAGCCGGTCCGATTTTGCACATTGAATTCTCCCGTCATCCGGATCGATGGCATCAAGGCGGTCTGTCCGGTCATTCGGCGCGCTTCTCGACGACGACCAGGCCGCGGCTCTTGCCGGAATCCGGATCGGTGGTCTGCATCGACGCGAGCAGTTCGCCGAGCGGAATCCACGCCGGCGGGTACTTGAACCTGGCGACGTCGAGCATCAGCACCGAATCGCTGGCCTCGTCGTAGGCGGCGAGCGGCGATTGGTGTCCGGCGCCTTCCTGCGCCAGCGTCTTGCGGTCGAAATTGGCGACCACGCGCGCGTCAGGATTGCCCAGCGCGTCCCTGAGCAGCGTGCGCAAGCTTTGCTGGTCGAGGCTGTCGGCATGGTAGACCGTGGCCTTGACGCCGAACGCGCTGAAGAAGGCCTTCATGTCCGCCAGCGTCATGCCGCGTATCGACACCATGACAAAGCTCTTTACGCTCTGGGTGTCGGCGTTGAAGACGTTGTCCTGGGTGAAAAAGCGGTAAGGATAGAGCCGACTTTCCGCCGGGCGCGGCGTGCCCAGGCTGTTCATTACCGTGACGATGCTGGCCGGGCCGCAGAAGGCCAGGTTCTGCTGGGTTTCCACGTAAGGCTGCATGGCGAAAAAGGCATGGCGCAGCTTGGCGCTGACCAGCCTTTGCTCCCCCTCAGGGGTGTTCAGGTAAACCGGTGCGGCAACGGCATTCGTTGCGCCGAGCAAAGCGAAGAGGAAGGCGGCAACAGCGTACAGGCGACGAATCATCGATGCACCCGCAAAGTCGGAGTCGAGGGTCCGATTGTAGCGTCGCGCGCCAGCCGCGCCCGATCAGATTGACGGCAGCGGAACCGAATGCCCGAAGCGCTTGCGATACTCGCGCGGGCCGCTGCCGGTCCATCCCGAGAATGCGCGATAGAAGGCCGCGGCGTCGGCAAATCCGAGGTCGGCGCCAATGCCGCCGACCGGCCGCGCGGTTTTGGTCAGCCAGTCGATCGCGAGTTCGCGGCGCAGGCCGTCCTTGATCGCGCGAAAACTCGTCGCTTCGTCCTGCAGCCTACGGTGCAGGCTGCGCGGCGAGAGAAACAATCGGGAGGCGATATCCGCCACCATCGGCTGCGCCGGCAGCGCCGCACGCAGATGCTCGCGGACCCGCGGCGATAACGCCCGGTCGCGGCGGTAGAGGGTCGTGATACTGGCCGGAGCATCGACCAGAAAGCCGCGCAGCGCGGCTTCGTCGCGGCGCACCGGCAGGCCCAGCCATTCGACGGGAAAGCGCGCTCCCAGACGCGCCGCATCGAAGCTGTGGCGCGGGGCAAAAATCAGTTCGTAGTCGGCAACGTGCGGCGGCGGCGGAAACGGAAAGGACACTTCGTCGAGCGGCAGCGGATGCGCCACCAGCCAGGCCGCCAGGCCGTGGATCATGCGCAGCAGCCATTCGAAGGCGAACACGCGTCCGGCGGCGCCGACCGGCAGCGGCTGCGCCTCGCGGATGACGATCAGCGCCGCCCGCCCGCTTTGTTCCACGCTGACTTGCAGGTCGTCGAGCACCAGATGCAGAAAACGGGCGATCCGTTCCAGCACATGTTCGAGCGTTGCCGCGGACAGGGCCGCACGGCAGAGGAACTCGAAGCTGCCGCGCCGCAAGGGCCGCGAAAACAGCGCGAAGCCCTCGTCGTCCAGGCGCTCGTTGATCAGGCGGTAGAGCGTCGCATAGCGCGCCACGGGAATGCGCGCCCTGGCGTCCCGCAGCAGCATTGTGGCGATTCCTGCATGTTCCAGCAGCTCGTCGGCCGCCAAGCCGGCCCGTGAAACGCCCGACAGAATGCCGTGGACAAAGCCGATGGCGACGGTCGGCGGGCCGCCGGCAACGCGTCGCGTGGAAGTGGGCTTGGCTGGCATATTGGCAGATTATGCATAGTTATCGTCGTTTTGTGCCATGGCGGTATCCGGCCGCATTGCCTATCATGCAAACACCGTCGCCCACCCCGGAGTTGCCGCCATGACCGATCTCAGTGTTGTCGCCAAACTGGCCCCCTACAAGCCGACCCACAAGGTGCGCTTCGTCACCGCCACCTCGCTGTTCGACGGCCATGACGCCTCGATCAACATCATGCGGCGCATCCTGCAGGCCTCGGGAGCCGAAGTGATCCATCTCGGCCATAACCGTTCGGTCGAGGAAATCGTCAACGCCGCCTTGCAGGAGGATGCCCAGGGCATTGCGGTGTCGTCTTACCAGGGCGGCCACCTCGAATTCTTCAAGTACATGATCGACCTGCTCAAGGCGCGCGGCGGC